>Ga0315277_10000591_pt1 | contig 56968 bp, 58 predicted proteins | sample YL17G05_15_MG_FD_203695 | JGI IMG/M metagenome (GOLD analysis project Ga0315277, IMG submission 203695) | Sediment microbial communities from Yellowstone Lake, YNP, Wyoming, USA - YL17G05_15 | ecosystem: Environmental > Aquatic > Freshwater > Lake > Sediment | place: USA: Wyoming | collected... | reverse complement strand
TCGCGTCTCGCCAGCGGGCCTGGGGGCCAGCAGCAAAATGCCAAGTAATTCTTGCGCGAGCCCTGAGGCTTGGATTTCCCTTATGGGGGTATGCACATGACTCCAGTAACTAGCGATGTTACGACCCCAACCTGGGCTGAAAGGAATCCTTGGCGATTCTTGGCGTCTTTGAGCCTTTGCGGTGGTTTTTTTATAACCCCACCACAAAGACGCAAAGGCGCGAAGATTCGCAAAGGCTCATCTGGCTCAGACCGGACCGTTCAGGCAGTCCTTACTGGAGTCAAATGCATAGCCCCATTCCCTTATTGTTCAATCATTGGACGTCAAGTGTTCGATTCCAGGAATGTCAACATCTTGACGAATCTGTGCCGAAGAGGGGGTACAATTCCAGCCTTCGAGCGCAGGCATGATCCTCTCTAACTGTTGCGAGCACAGAACCTCCGGCGATTGAAGTCCGACGCCTGATGCGCATTCCAGGCATGGCACGGCTATTGCCTTTTTTAGGTCGGACCCATGGATCCGGGGAGCCGACGAATAATCTCGACCCGGATGACGAGGCCTGATGTCAATTGAACACTGGAGGCGGGTTCCCGGCAGTCCCCTTGTCCAGCAGGAGATTGGATGGCATCTGCGGCAGACAGCATAGCTTGTGGCACAAACTCTCCAGAGCACAACTCGGCAGTGATCCAGGGAGGCAGGGAAGCCGGTGAGGCTCGCCTGCTTCTGGAAGCCTTCGAGATGTTCACGCAGGCTTCCAGTTCGCTGGAATCGGCATTTCAGCAACTCCAGGCGCGTGCCCAGCGACTCTCGGAAGAGCTGGCAGCGAAAAATCGGGAACTGAAGAAGAGCCTTCGCGAAAAAGCGGAGGTCCAAAATTACCTCAAAACCATTCTGGAGAGCCTGCCCTGTGGCGTACTTGTCTTGGATGAGAACGGCAGGCTGACCCTGTGCAATCCCGTAGCGTCGCAGCTCCTTGACCTGCCTCGGACCCGACCTGCCAGGACGCGAAACAAGGGATTCACACTTCAAGAAACGCCGCTGCACGAATACTTTGAAGCCTCTGCCTCCGCCGAGACAGGTAAGAGAGAAGTGGAGATTTCTTTCCTGTCGCAGGGGGGGATGCTCGTTCTTGCTGCCTCGGGTACGCCCCTGAAGGATTCGTCTGGCCGCCGCATTGGGACCTTGCACATCATTCGTGACATTACGGAAATCAAGGCGCTGGAGGAGCAGGGCAAGCGCGGCGAGCGCCTCTCCGCCATGGGTGAAATGGCCGTCGAATTGGCGCACGAGATCCGGAATCCTCTTGGAAGCATTGAGCTTTTCGCCTCGCTCCTGGAAAAAGAGTTACCTGCGGGTGGTGATCTGCGACGCTGGGCTGAGAACATACGAATCGGCAGCCGCTCTCTTAATAACATCGTCTCGAACATGCTCCACTTCGCCAACCCGATGCCGCCCTCCTTCAGGTCGGTCAGCGTCCACGATGTGATCCACGAAGTGCTGGGCTTTACGGATCTAATCATGAAGCAACGCGGCGTGAGCGTTCAAAAGAATCTGGATGCCACGGACGCTGGGATCAGCGCCGACAGGGAATTGCTGAAGCAGGTGATTCTCAATCTTATCTTGAATGCAATGCAGGCGATGCCGTCCAAGGGCTCCTTGACAATCGGCACTCGCTGTGTGGGGCAGCTTCCTGGCGGGGCACCCTGTCCCGGCTTGGAGTTGAGTATTCAGGACACGGGACTTGGCATACCCCCTGAAAACCTGGGGCGGATCTTCGATCCCTTTTTCACGACCAATAAGAACGGCACCGGGCTGGGTTTGTCTGTTGTGCATCAGATAGTCGACAGGCACTCCGGCTTCATACAGGTGAACAGCACGGTAAACGTCGGCACGACCTTCACCCTCGTTTTTCCCCGTGCCCGGCTGGAATCCAGCGCTGCTTGAAAGGACCGGCAAATGCAGGAAGAACTACTTGTGGTGGATGACGAACCTCAGATGCTGATTGCCATCAATGAGACCCTGCGGCGCAGCGGATATTGCATCACAACGGCGGGCAGCGGAATGGAGGCTCTTTGCCGGCTGAAAGAGAAATACTACCAGTTGGTGATCACCGACATGCGGATGCCGGAAATCAGCGGATTGGACCTGTTAAGGAAGGTGAAGACAGTTGCGCCGCAGACACCGGTGGTTCTCCTAACGGCCTACGGTACGATTCAGAACGCCGTGGACGCGATGAGGCACGGGGCTTTCGACTATCTGCTGAAGCCCTTCTCGGTGGAATCCCTGGAGGCCGTTGTCCGCCGGGCGCTTGGATCTGCGCCCGCGAAAGGCGGGCGTGTCATGCACGACATCGTGACGCAAGATTCGGAGTTCAGCCGCGTTATCGAACAAGCCAGCCAGGCGGCGTCCAGCACAGCGACTGTACTGATCGCATCCGAAAGCGGCACGGGCAAGGAACTGCTCGCTCGCATGATTCACCGCAGGAGTCCGAGATCCTCCGGCCCATTCGTTGCTGTAAACTGCGCTGCTCTCCCCGAAAACCTGCTTGAAAGCGAGCTATTCGGATTCGAAAAAGGCGCCTTCACCGGGGCAAACTCCTCCAAACCGGGTAAGTTTGAGCTGGCCAATCACGGCACTCTGCTCTTGGACGAGATTGGTGAAATGGCCCCTATTCTGCAGGCCAAGCTCCTGCGCGTGCTCCAGGAGAAGGAGGTGGATCGCATCGGAGGGAAGGACCCGGTGAAGATTGACGTACGGGTCATTGCGACTACGAATCGGGACCTCGCATTGCTGGTGCGGGAGAGTAAGTTCCGAGAAGATCTCTACTATCGTCTGAACGTTGTTTGCCTGACTATTCCCCCGCTGCGCCAGCGCACTGGAGACATCCCTCTTCTTGTTGACTTCTTCTGCAAGCGTTACGCAAGAGAGTTCGGTCGGGATGAAATCCGCTGCAGTCCGGAGGCACTCAATCGGCTTCTCCGGCACAACTGGCCGGGAAATGTTCGGGAGTTGGAAAACACAATCCAACGAGCCGTGGCGCTCTGCTGCGATTGTGTGATTGAGCCTGACAACCTTCTCATGATCCCGGCTTCTGTGGACTGCGAACCGTCCCCCGCACCCAAGGTCGCTGCGACATTTGTTTCAGGCACTACAGTTCGTGAGATGGAGCGCCAACTCATTCAAAAGACTCTCCGGGATACGCATGGCAATCGGACCCAGGCGGCAAAGTCTTTGGGGATCAGTCTGAGAACCTTGAGGAACAAGCTCAATGAATTCGGACTTCAGGATAGGCAGGCAAATTTTGCCCAGCCCAGAGCACAGATTTGACAGTTGGCGCCGATATTATGACGGAATTAGCTTGTTCTTTTTCTAGAAATCCCCATTCCTCCGGAGCTTTGCTCTGTCTGAGTCTGGCACTCGGTTTGCATTAACCGTGAGGCCCTCGAAGCCTTCGAGGAGCCAGGAGTTGCTGGCCATATGAGACTGGACCCGTTTCAGGACCGGACGCTGGATGCGATGGGGAACTATATGACCCGGCTCTCCAAACGGCAGCAGATTGTGGCTTCGAACCTAGCCAACATCGATACCCCTGGGTACAAGACCAAGGACATTTCTTTTCATGCGGCCATGGAGGAACTCCTGTCGCAAAACTCGATCCCACTTCGAGTGAGTCGTCCGGAGCACAATGCCATGCGCAACATGTCCTTTGCTCCGCTCGAGCCGGAAGTATACGAGGTCCGCGGACTGCCCTTGAGGGCAGACAAAAACAATGTCGATATCGACCAGGAGATGCTGAAGCTCGGGGAAACCTCCTTCGGCTATTCCATGATGGCGCAGTTGCTGCGGGGCAAGTTCCGGACACTGGCCAGCGCAATTAACGAAACGAGGGTGAGCTGATGAGCCTCATGACCGCAATCGAAGTTAGCTCTTCAGGCCTTACGGCACAGCGTAGGCGGCTGGAAGTGCTCGTGAGCAACCTGGCGAACGCGAATACGACCCAGCCGGCAGGGAAGGAACCCTTCCGGCGCAAGGACGTTGTTTTTTCTTCTGTGGCTCCAACGCAGAGTTTTGGAAGCTCGATGGACGAAGCGATGTCCAGCGTTCGGGGAGTCGAGATTTCGGGGCTTGTTACCGACTCCAGCGAGCCGATCAAGCGCTACGAACCAGGTCATCCTCACGCCGACAAAGACGGATATGTCCTCTATCCCAGCGTTAACGCCATGGAGGAGATGGTGAACGTCATGTCGGCCACCCGTTCCTATGAGGCCAATCTGCAGGCCGTGAACGCGGCCAAGGATATGCTCCAAAAAACTCTACAGATAATCAGCTAAGGGACACGCCATGAAAGAGGCCATCATTGGTCAACTCAATCCGAACCTGCAGCTGCCTGAGATCCGCAGACCACAGGGATCGGACAAGGACAGCGGCGGGCCGAACTTCGGTGAAGTATTGAAGGATGCGATATCCACGGTTAACGAGCTCCAGAAGCAATCCGATCAGGAAATCCAGAAGCTCATGACTGGAGAGTCGCAGGATCTGCACGCTACCCTGATTGCCGTGCAGAAGGCGGACCTCTCATTCCAGATGATGATGCAGGTTCGAAACAAGATCATCCAAGCCTATCAGGAAATCATGCGCATGCAGGTATGAGGCACCATGGTACCCGCTGATGTCGTGCCCCACAATCCGCATTCCCGACGGGAGAATCTAGAATGCCCCGACCCGCTTTCGTGAGCCAGCTTCATGAAATGTGGTCGCGCCTTGAGAGGTCGCAGCAATTCACCCTTGTTCTGTTGGGAATCCTCGTCTTTGGGGCGCTCGCGGCCTTTGTTTACTTCATGAACCGGGTTGAATACGAGGTTCTTTACCGCGATCTGAATCCTGAAGATGCCCAGGCAATAGCCTCGAAGCTGAAAGATGAAAAAAAGGACTATATCGTTCAAGGCACTTCGATTCTAGTCAAGGCTGCCAAAACCGAAGTGGACAAGCTGCGCTTGGAGATCGCCGGCTCGGGACTGGCGCGCAGCGGCAAGGTCGGATACGAGATCTTCGACAAGAATCAGTTTGGAATGACCGACTTCACCGAGCAAGTGAACCTGCAGCGCGCACTTGAAGGGGAACTCGCGCGCACGATATCGAGCCTGTCGGAAGTTTCGTATGCACGGGTTCATCTGGTTCTGCCGAAAGACTCTCTCTTTGAAGAGAAGAAGGAAGAAGCCAAGTCCAGCGTCGTCGTCGCGCTGAAGCGCAACGCTGAGCTCTCCAAATCCGGTGTGGCGGGAATCAAGGGGCTGGTTGCGGGAGCCGTACCGGGACTTCAAACCTACAATGTTTCCATTGTGGATGACGAGGGCAGATTGCTCTCTCAGTCGATCGGATCGGGTGACGCGGGCCGTGCCGACGCTGAGTCCAGCATTCGAGAGCAGATCGAGAAAGAGATGGTAGCCAAGGTGATCTCCATTCTCGAGCCCTCAGTTGGCAAAGGAAAGGTCAGTGCGAACGCCTCCGTCGACGTGGATTTCAACAGCACCGAGCAGACGGAGGAAACCTACAATCCAACTCCCCAGGCTGTTTTGAGCCAGCAAAAGTCTGAAGAACGATCGAGCCCTGGAGCCGGCGCTTCGGGAGTTCCTGGAACACAATCGAATCTTGCGTCTTCCAACCCGCAGAACCAGGCTTCCAATCCCGAGCGTTCGAAGCAAAGCGAGGTCACCAATTACGAGGTCAGCAAGACCGTACGGCACACCGTGCAGCCCAAGGGATCGATCCGGAGGCTGTCTGTCGCTGTGATCCTCGATCACAAGACGGTCTACACAAAGGATCGTGAAGGGAAAGTGGTCGGTAGCTCTCAGCCTCGCTCTAAGGAAGAGATCAATGCCTATCGCGAGCTCGTGCTCGCCGCAGTCGGCTATGACCAGGAACGAGGGGATACCGTCACGTTGGAGAACGTTCCCTTCTACAGCGAGAATAAACCTGAAGAGGAGAAGCCGCCGCTGCCATGGCACGTTCGGTGGCAAGCGTATCTTCTCCCTGCCATGAAGTACACCGCATTCATCATCCTTTTCCTGCTGGTTTACCTGGTACTGTTCCGGCCCATCCGGAAGCGGGTCCTCCAGACTATGCCGACAGCAGCCCTTGCGCCGGCCCAGGGTCACCTCCTGGAGGCTCCCGCAGAGCTTCCGCCGGGGGCTGTGCCTAAAGCGCTCGCCGGTGCGACTCGGCCGGAAGAGGTAGCTGCGCCGGCCGCTGCTGAACTCAGCCCGCTCCTGCCCCAGGCTGAAGAGGCCGCAGCACGGGAGGGCATTTTCGATCTGGACGCGATCGACGATAAGATCGAGCGGGACTTCATGAAGGAAGCGACCATGGTGGATCTGGGCAGCCGGAAGTATGCCATCCTGAAGAAGAAGCTGATGGATAGAGCCAAGAAGGAACCGGAGATGGTTTCTCAGCTGATACGAACCTGGATTCAGGAAAAGGGCTAGCGCGTGCAAGAAGACAACATCAGCGGAATCAGAAAAGCAGCGATCCTGATGGTGCTGCTGGGCGATGAAGCCAGTGCCGGCGTTTTTCGGTACCTTCAGGAGGACGAGGTGCAGGAAATCAGCCGGGAAATCTCCGGGCTGGGCAGGATCGACTCGGAGGTCGCCGATGCCGTGCTGGACGACTTCCATCGCATCACACTGGCCCAGACCTGCCTCGCCCGCGGCGGAGCGGAGTTTGCCAAGAAGTTGCTGGTCAAAGCCTTCGGAACGGATTCTTCCAGGAAGCTGCTCGATCGCTTGAACATCTCCATGCAGAACGCCATGGTCGGCTTCGACAGCCTCCAGAAGGCTGACCCGGCTCAACTGTCGAAGTTCATCCAGGCCGAGCAGCCACAGACCATCGCTCTTGTTCTCGCACATCTCAATTCCTCGCAGGCCGCGGCGCTCCTGAGTTCTTTACCGGCTGCGCTGCGCGCCGATGTGGTCATGAGGATGGCGAGTCTCTCGCAGATTTCTCCTGACATCATCAGTAAGATCACGACGATCCTCGAGCAGAAGATGAAGTCCCTGGGAGATTTCAGCCGCGAATCGTATGGTGGCATTCGAGCCGTAGCCGAACTGATCAACCGCATGGAAACCAAGGCCGCGGCATCGATTCTGGAAAAAATCGAGAACGAAAATCCCACGCTTGCCCTCAGCATCCGCAACCTGATGTTCGTCTTCGATGACGTGATGCTGATCGACGATCAAGGCATGCGCGAGCTCCTTCAGAGGGTGGACAAGAAGAGTCTCGCGATGGCCCTGAAGGGCACGAGCGAGGAGTTGAGGAACCAGTTCTTCCGCAACATGTCGTCGCGAGCCGTTGAAATGCTGCGTGAAGACATGGAAGCGATGGGTCCAATTAAGATTAAGGATGTCGAGGCGTCTCAACAACAGATTGTGGCAGTAGTCCGAAAGCTGGACGAGAGTGGCGTCATCAGCCTCAAGGGAGGCGGCGGCGACGAGTATGTGACTTAGGCCTTTCGCATCCGAGACTTCGCCTGCCCATGCTCTCGGCGCAGCACGATTTAACCCACTATGGCTATCAGAATCATCAAGCAAGGCAGCGAGCATTCTTCAAGGATTCAGAAGTACTCCTTCTCCGAGAGTCCCGGGGATGAGCTGCAGGACTTATCTGAGCCGGTCTCCTGGCCACAATATCCAGTTGGTCCTCCGTCACCCGCTCCAAAGAAGGAAATCCCGCCTCCCGAGCCTCCCCCGCCTGCCGTGGACTTGGCGCAGGTGGAAATGAAGGCATATGAGAGCGGCTTCCGGCAGGGCGAAAAGGCCGGGATGGAGATAGCCGAGAAGAAGGTAGAAGCGATGATGCGGCGCTACTCCGAAGCCGTCCTCGAACTCGGCAGAGAAAAGTCGAATCTCTACGCCCAGGTTGAGCGCGAAGTGGTCAGGCTCGCGTTGGCGGTGGCGAAGAAAATCGTCCACCGCGAAATCCAGGCGGACAAAGAGATCATCCAGACTCTGGTCAAAGTGGCAATGAGCCATGTGGCGGAAAAAACGGCCGTAACGGTTCACCTTCATCCTCTCGACTACAACTTCATCTTGGAGCGCAAGGCCGAGTTGTCGCAAAACGATCGGGCAGGTGGCGAGATCTCGCTCCTGGCAGACAAGTCCATCGAACGCGGTGGCTGCTTGGTGAGGACCGAGTGCGGCGACATCGATGCGCGCATCGATGAGGAATTCCGGGAGGTCGAGCGCGGTTTCTATGAAGGCTTCAAATAGGACTCGGCATGGGAAACCAAGGCATCAACCTGGAAGCGTATTTCCACCGGCTCCGCCAGATTAATCCGATCAAGACCGTCGGATCGGTCAAGCGCGCCGTCGGCCTGGTTGTGGAATCGCAAGGGCCTCCAGTTTCCGTGGGCGAACTGTGTGAAATCGTTGGCAATGATTCTGGGAAAAGCATTCCCGCGGAGGTGATCGGGTTCAGGGATAACTACGTCCTCTCCATGCCGCTCTTCAAGGTTCACGGCGTCAAGCTCGGCGACAAGGTGGTCTGCCGGAAGAAACAAGCCACGGTTGGGGTAAGCCCGGCATTTCTTGGCAGAATCGTGGACGGCTTGGGAAATCCGATCGACGACCAGGGTCCGATTGATTACACGGAGGAATATCCCCTGCAGCCATCGGGAACCAATCCGCTCGAACGCAGGAACATTGAAGAAACGCTGGGCACTGGCCTTCGTGCCATCGATGGGCTGCTGACCTGCGGCAAGGGGCAGCGCATCGGCATCTTTGGTGGCAGCGGTATTGGAAAGAGCACTTTGCTTGGGATGATGGCGCGCTACACCTCGGCGGACATCAACGTAATCAGCCTGGTTGGAGAGCGCGGCAGGGAAGTCCGTGGCTTCATCGAGAAAGACCTGGGGGTGGACGGACTGAAGAGGTCCGTTGTGGTCGTCTCCACCTCCGACCAGCCGCCGCTCCTGAGAATCCGCGCGGCGCTAGTAGCCACGACGATGGCAGAGTATTTCCGCAATCAGGGTAAGGACGTACTCCTGGTAATGGATTCGATCACGCGATTCGCGATGGCGCAGCGTGAGGTGGGTCTTGCGGCGGGAGAGCCGCCCTCTTCCAAAGGCTATACACCCTCGGTGTTCGCCTTGCTGCCGCGGCTGGTCGAGCGCGCGGGCAACTTCCGATCGGGTGGAAGCATCACCGGCTTTTACACGGTCCTGGTTGAAGGCGACGACATGAGCGACCCGATAGCCGACTCCGTACGCTCCCTGCTCGACGGGCACATTGTTCTAAGCCGGGATCTTGCCTGGCGCAATCACTATCCATCGATAGACATCCTCTCGAGCGTCAGCCGTCTCATGCCGGACCTGGTGCCGCAGGCTTTTATGCAGAAGGCAGGGAAGATTCGTGAATGGCTTTCGACTTATCAGAAAGCTGAGGACATGGTGAATATTGGGGCCTATGCCAAGGGGAGCAATCCCAAGATCGACCTTGCTCTCAGGAAGATCGATGCCGTGAATGCCTTGCTGGTTCAGCGATACGACGAGCGGGTCACGTTGGAAAACGCCTTCGCCGCGGTTGAAGACATCACGAAAGAGACGTGAAATGAAAAAGTTTGCCTTCAACCTCGAAACCCTCCTCCGTCACCGTGAGAACCTGGAGGAAAAGGAGCGCAACGAGCTCTCCCGCATCACTTTTTTGTTCCAGACGGAGGTCAACCGTCGGGACGAATTGCGAAACCGGTTGAAGGAGACGTCGGTGGAGCTTGGGCGGCTGCGGAGAGAGAACGCAGATTCCGGAGAGGTGGCCTGGTTTTATCCGTACATCGACCGGCTGAGGCATGAAATCACGGTGACTGACAAGCGCATTGCCCAGCTGCAGCAGGATCTTCAAACACAAAAGCTGGTCGTCATCGAAGCCATAAAGAAGAAAAGGGTCTTGGACTCCCTTAAAACAAGGAAACAAAAAGAGTTCAACCTCGCTGTAGATAGGCAGGAGCAGAAAACCGTCGACGAACTCGTCATCACGCGCTTTGCCCGCAAGGATGGGTAAGTCTGATTCCAACCGACTGGAGCTTTTATGCGTATCGATATTCCCCCTGTTTTCTCCATGAATGGCGGAGAGCCTGCTGCACCGAATTCCTCTGAGAATGCCGGCATCGAATCGCCCGGCACCTTCCTTGCCGAGATCCATCAGATTTGCAGGGAACTGCACGATGCGGAAGCCGGTTCTCAATCCGATGAGAATACCCAGAAGCAGAGCGCCCAGGGACAAGAGAACATCCTGAGCTTGCTGTTCGGAGCCGCCTTGGTTTGTGCCCAGGTGTCCGATGCGGCCCAGCCGACTGGCTCGGGCACCTCGGAGAACAGGGCCGAAGCAGCGGACAATGCTCCTACTTCGGGTGCGTCACAGCCTGCCTGGGCCGATGCGAAATCGGCTGGCGGCGCAATCGCCCCGATTCTTTCGGGGTCACAAGTCGCTTCTGGCGGAAAACCAGAGCAGGTGCCTTCTGACATAATTACGACTGATCCCGGTGCCGCGGCGACAAAGAAGTCTGCTCCAGAGAAAGGCGGCGAACAAAGTAAAGAGACGAGCGCTGCAGAGGTGTCGGCCGGCTCAACCGCGAGTGCAGATGAGAAATCCCTGCCATGTGTGCCGGCGAGCCCCGCCAACGCGGGAGAGTCAGGAATAGAGATTCTTTCAAGAGCGCGAATTGCAGTATCCGGAACTGATACGGCCAAATCCGGCGGCGACAAGAGCCAAGGCAGTACTATTCCTGTTTTGGAATCGCCGGCATCTCAGGGTCCCGCCCGCAGCTTCGCTCCGGCTGTGTCGAGCGATTCGATGTGTGTTCCTGTCATGCCCCGGGTGCAAGCTGCGGTCATTGATAATGGGGCTTCCAGCAATTCCATTCCTGTTTTGGAATCGCCGGCATCTCAGGGTCCCGCCCGCAGCTCCGCTCCGGCTGTGTCGAACGAATCGATGGGTGTTCCTGTCATGTCCCGGGTACAAGCTGCGGTAATTGATAACAAAGCTTCCAGCAATTCCATTCCTGTTTTGGATGCAACGGCATCTCAGGGTCCCGCCGGCAGCTCCGCTCCGGCTGTGTCGAGCGATTCGATGGGTGTTCCTGTCATGCCCCGGGTGCAAGCTGCGGTAATTGATAACAAAGCTTCCAGCAATTCTATTCCTGTTTTGGAATCGCCGGCATCTCAGGGTCCCGCCCGCAGCTCCGCTCCGGCTGTGTCGAGCGAATCGATGGGTGTTCCTGTCATGCCCCGGGTGCAAGCTGCGATCATTGATAATGGAGCTTTCAGCGATAAAGGGCTTGCAGGCTTGCAGGCAGCCTTGGTTTCCTCGGAGGTCAAAGAGGCTCCGCCCGGACAGGTTCCTACCAATCAGGCTGCGGATTCGGAGTCCTCCCCGGAAGGGTGGTCCACGATGGCGATCGGCAGGCTGATAGCACGGCTGGAGGCGTCGGCCTCGGCAATCAGCCCAGCGCAGGGATCGGCGAGCCTCGAAGCTTTTTCAGAGGCAAGAATTGCAGTATTTGGGTCTGAGGCGAAATCGGAGTCCGTCGGCAGCCCTTCTCCGGCATTGTCGGGCGAATCGACGGGTGTGCCGGTCGTGCCCCGGGTACAAGCTGCGATTACCGATAATCGAGTCTCCGCAGGCTTGCAGGCAGCCTTGGTTTCCTCGGCGATCAATGAGCCTGAGCCCGGACAAAACAAGGCTGCGGAATCGGAGCCCTTCATGGAAGCGTGGCCAGGGACGGGGACCGACCGGTTGGCAGCGCGGCTGGATGCCTCGCCGCCGCCCTCTGCAATCACCTCTTCCCAGGCACCGCTGGATATGTCGGAGAGTTGGACAAGGGGAGAGCAGCGTCCTGTCGGCGGGCATGTTTCATTCAAGAGGACTGAGGACTCGAATCCTTCGCCTGAGGGGTGGCTCGAAACGGATACCCCTCGGGTGGCAAGACAGATGGATCCTTCGGTGTCGTTGTCGGAGTCCAGCTCTGCGCAAGTGCCGCAGCAACCATGGGGGAGGTGGACTAAGGATGAGGAGCCTCAGTTGGCTGCGCCATTAAAGACCACTGGGCCCAATCGTCGAGATGTTCAGGAAGGCAAGGAGGTTGCAGCAGCGGCTTCGGTTCCTGAATCTGCCGACAAAAAAGGCATGTCTCCTTTAACGGGGAAAACTCGGGACGTTGGGCAGGATCTGGACCCCAGCCGCTTTTTCAAGCAGGGGCTTTCGGACGCACGGCGAGAGGGAACATCCCAGCTGCTGTCTGGCCCCGTCGCGAGTGAAAAGAGGGAAATACCCGTGCAGGCATCGGCACAGGTATCAGGTTCGCGCAATAGCGAGTTTTTCCTTCAGATCGCAGAAAAATTCCAGATGCTGGTTCGCAACGGAAATGGGGAGATTCATATTCAATTGAGGCCGGAAAACCTGGGACGGCTGGACATCAGGGCCGAAGCCGGGGCCAACGGGGTGCTCGCGAGGATCGTAACCGAGTCGAGCAGTGTGAAGAGCTACCTCGAGAGCAATCTTCACGCCCTCCAACAGAGTTTTCAGGAACAAGGGCTGAAAGTGGAGCGAATCGACGTGCTCGTTCACGAAGGCTTCGATGCGCGAAACCCGGCAGCTCACCAGCAGCACTCCGGGAACAACGGCTCATCAAATCCACAGGCCGACTCTTCCGTGGTGACACCTGCCGGAGCGCAGCGCGCAGCCATGCAGGACGAAATCCTGGTGGATCCCATGACGCTTGTGTATCTCGGCCCGAACAGCACGTTCCACACCACTGCATAATTTTCCCACTCGGCAATTCTTACCATGCGACCATGGATGTATCCTCCTGGCGGCAAGAATCGGCAAGCGCTCCAAAGCGCGACAGCGCTGGGACTTGCATGCTCGGCGGCGATCTCCTCATTTTCTGGCACAGGCCGTGCAAGAGAGAAGAGCGTCCTGGGCTCCAAGCTCCAGGGCGGTCTCCGTTGCATTAGTGATTTCGGGGGGCCTGCCGAAAGGAGATGAGACTTCCGTGAGAATCAATTTCCAGAATCCAATTGATCCAAGCATGAACGCTCCGGTTAGTCGCCGCGCGGTAACTCGCAGCGACACGATCGCTCCGGAGGCGTTTTCCCGCAGCCTTGCAACAGCGTCGAGAAGTCTGGCGCGTTCGAGCACGAACGCCTCAGCAACGGTCAGCAGGTCGAGCGCAGTGTCGCGGATCCTGCAAACGACTCCTTTGTCCGTCGATTCATCCCAGAGCAGAACCAGCCAAGCGGCCCAGCAGGGTGCCAAGACTCGTGTAGTGACACCCTTCGGAGTCATTGAATATACCACCCCTGCTGAAACCAGCCGAACTCGGACAACCTACCAGCCCGATGGGTGGAGAGATTACTTCCGCACACACCAGCCCGCCGAGTGGTGGAAGGATCCCGACACGCGGAAAATCTTTGCCCAGATTTACGGTGATAAGGCTCTAGTGACGCTGGATTGGACTTGCACCGTCCCGGAGAACACGCAGTCGGTGTGGGTGACGCATGTGCCAGTGGATGCTTCCGGCAGACCTTTTCCCAAAGTTTGGAACTCATAGGAGAGAAAACCATGGCCAGTATCAGTGGTTTGACCTTCCCCAGCGTTCCGGATGTGAACGCGGTGCAGAAGCAGAAAACAGATGCCCCCACGGGTATCGACTTACAGAATATAGGCGAGAGCGACTTCCTGAAGCTGCTCGTCGCCCAACTGCAAAACCAGGATCCACTGAGCCCCCTCCAGAACCAGGAGTTCGTCGCTCAGCTGGCAACGTTCAGCTCCCTCGAGCAACTCATAGCAATCAACAAGGCCATCACCAAGCTTGCTGATAACACGCAAGTTACCACCCCCAGCGTATAGGAGAGAAATCGATGCCACTCACTTCCTTTTATTCAGCCTTGAGCGGGCTCAATAACTGTGCCCTAGCTATCAACGTCATCGGCAACAACCTTGCCAACATGAATACCACCGCATTCAAAACCAGCAAAACCAGCTTTGCCGAGCTGCTGGGGGGATTTGGTGGGACCGGGATTGACGGAAATCCACTCCAGGTTGGTTTGGGAGCCACAGTTGCCGGGATCACTCAGATCTTGACCCAGGGCTCTGTCGCCTATACTGGGCGGGCGACGGACGCCGCCATCAACGGAAACGGATACTTCGTCGTCAAAACCCCTGAGGGTGGGCAGGGATTCACACGCGCCGGCAATTTTAGCATGTCGAGCACAGGCGAGCTTGTAAACAGTCTAGGATTTAAGGTGCTGGGCTACGGGGCAGTGGACGGAGCGATCGACAGCGGCGGCGGCCTATCCCCGGTTGTGATCCAAAGTTCGACGTCCATGCCTCCGAAGGCTACGACGGAGATCGAACTTGGTGCAAACCTGGACAGTACGGCTGCCGAGGCTTCAACGTACTCCACCTCCATCCAGGTGTACGACTCTCTAGGCGCCGCCCACACCGTCACTCTGACCTTTACGAAGGGAGCCCCCCAGACCCCAGGCTCAAAGTGGGGCTTTACCGCTACCATTCCTGCCACTGACACCAGTGGAAATACACAGATTGGGATAGGGAGCCTCACCTTTGACAGTGCTGGTGTTCTGACAGCAGAAACAGGTCTGGCTCTCTCGGCTACAGGTCTTACCAGCGGAGCTGCCGACCTGGCAATTAACTTCAGCCCGCTCTTTACGGGTTTTGCCTCTGCGTCCACTGTCTCATCGTCCAGCCAGAATGGATATGCGTCAAGCCAACTCCTGGGGTTTGCCATTGACAGCAATGGAGTCATCACGGGCAGCTACAACAACGGTCAGTCGCAGCCGCTGGCGCAACTGGCCGTCGCGATCTTCCCCAACGCAGAAGGACTTCAAAAGTTCAAGGACGGCACAGCTGTCTCCTTCACCAGTTCCGGTGAGCCCTCGATTGGAACGGCGGGAACGGGTGGAAGGGGAACAATCAGCGGCAGCTCGCTGGAGCAATCCAATGTAGACATAGCCCAGGAATTCACGAACCTGATCGTTGCCCAACGAGGGTATCAAGCAAATTCGCGCATCATAACCACGACGGATGAGCTGTATCAGGACGCGATAAACATCAAACGGTAAGTGGAACATAACATACGGATCCGGAAGGAGTGAGGCGATTCTCCTCCTTCCGGATTAACAACACAGGCCACCTGGGAACAAACGGAACTTCCTATGGCAATTGCAGCTCCGCCAATTACGCGCAACAAAGGCTTATTCGACCTGCTGGTTCAGACCGTCCCACTTCAGGACCGCGCGGCAGAGCTCTATCGCCGCCTTCTGGCCATAAATGAGCTTGCGGCTGCCATGAACGCAGCGAAAAACGTCGATCAGCTTCAGGGCTACCTGGCATCTTCCTTCCAGGAATGGATGCCCAATGAATCCATTCGTCTGTGCGTTGTGGATGGAGACTCCTATCGCAGGTCGCGGCTCTCGGGCCCGAGTGTTTTCAGCGATGAAGGCAATTTTCCGCTGGAGCGCGGACTTGTCGGTAGTGTCCTTCAATCGGGAATTCCTCTCTGGATCCCGGACACGCATTCTTCCCGAAGGATCGAGGGTTTGGCCGAAGATATTGTCGAACCCCTACCTCGCTCCCTCATGGTGCTTCCTTTCACTGCGCTTGGAAGAGTTGTGGGAGCCTTGGAGATGATTTCAAACCAACCCAACCGCTTCGACGAGATCGAGTATCACATGGGATTTCTCGTCGCTGCGCATCTCTCCTGCTCCCTCGAGAACGTCCTGACCAGGCAGGAATTGGCCAGCGCCAATGCTCGTCTGCGGGACCATGACATCCGGCTGACGCAACTCAACCTCCAGCTTCAGCAACTGGCTCACACCGACGACGCCACCGGGCTGTTTAACAAGCGTCGCCTCTTCGAGCAACTTGAGATTGAGATTGCCCGTGCCCGCCGGTATGGTGAAATCCTCAGCTGTCTGATGCTGGACATCGACGTTTTCAAGCAGATCAACGACACTTATGGACATCAGGCAGGAGACGAGGTCTTGCGCCAGATCGGGGCTTTGCTCCGGCGCAGCCTGCGCGTGACCGACTTTGTTGCAAGGTATGGCGGCGAGGAGTTTACCGTTCTGCTGCCTCGCACGGACAATTCGGGAGCCTACCGAGTTGCCGAGAACCTGCGCAAGACTGTAAAGACCCACGAATTCATCCTGCCTTCCACACCGGTTCGCCTGACCATCAGCATCGGGATTGCCAGCTGCACAAAGTTTGACAAGCTTGACACGCAACAGATAATCCTGCGCGCCGACAACGCTCTGTACCGCGCCAAGCGTTCGGGAAGGGACAGAGTATGCTTTTCGGAAGAAACGGAATCCGAATACAGCATAGTCAAGAATTTGTCAAACCCATGAGACAGGGTTGACACCTTCTATATTCGTTCATTGAGCCAGTTCCTCGGCACAACCGGGTCTCGCTTTGTCCGCGGCGGCAGTCCGTTCGTATTTATAAGCAAACACTAGACTTCTCACCCCAAGGTCCCCCTCCTGAAGATCTCACTCCGCGTTAAGTAGCCGGCTCGTCCGCCTTTTCCTACTGGCATGTGACTTGCTTTATTAGTTGGGTCATTTACTGGCATGTATTTGCAAGGAGATGCCGTAGCCATGGCGAAAGAGCCCGAAGATACCGAAGAAGTAAAGCCAAAGAGCAAAAAGTTTTGGCTCATCATCGCGGCGCTGGGATTGATCATAGTCGTCGATTTGGCCTACCGAGGCTTCAAATACTACAGAGCAGATCGATCGACAGCCAGCGCATCGGGATCAGCTGAGGCAAAAGGAAAGGGCGGGACTCCGGCCGCTAAAGCGAAAAAAGCCGACGTAAAGTCTACGCTGGTTCTGGATCCCTTCCTCGTAAACCTCGCCGACAAAGAAGAAATCCGTTTTGTAAAGGCCACCTTTCATCTCGGCCTGGAGGAGGCAAACAACGAAATCTCCAAGAATCCTGTTGACGTTGCGCTGATGCGCGACACGATCATCTCCCTACTGAGCTCCCAGACCTCCGCCCAGATCCTCTCACCTGAAGGAAAGAACAAGCTTCGCGAGGAGATACGAGACCGGATCAACGCGGTCGCTCCAAAGGCGAAGGTTCAAGAGGTCTTTATCGTGGAGTTCATCGTTCAGCTGTAGCGGAAGGACGGGTTGCAGGGAAAGTCTCTGACACACCGCGTCAAAGGATTTGCCCATGACTGAGTCCCAAAAGACGAACGAAGCCGTCTCATATCAAAAAGTCTTGGAGGAAGCGGGTCACTATCTGGATGTGCCTCTCAAGGTCATGATCCTGCTGGGGAATCGCAATATGAAGGTCGGCGAGGTGCTGAGGCTCAAGCCGGGCTCCATCATCGAGTTGCCAAAATCAGCAGGAGAAAACATCGACATCTATGTCAACGGAAGAATGGTGGCCTATGGCGAAGTAATCGACATAGAAGGAAATGCCCGCATCCGCCTCACGGACTTGTATACGCCCGCTTAGGAGTAATCTGCATGACAACACGCGTGCTCATATCGCTTTTCCTGCGCACCATCAGCAGTGCAGCACTGGTCGCTGTCTTTGCCTCGTTCGCCTTGGCCCAGGCTCCGAGCGTTGCCACGCCGCCAAGCACAGAGCAGGCGCCGGCAAAACCTGTATCGACCCAAGCCGCCCAGGTCAGCGAGACGGCTGCGGGCGGTATGGATTTTCCTGTTCTTCGGACGATAGGCGGTTTCGCTCTGGTGCTCAGCCTCATTCTCATCGCCTTTCTGGTGGCAAGGAAAATCGCCCCGCAATACTTTAACAAGCGCACGGCCGAAAAGAACCTCAGGTTGATTGAGAGCATGTCGATGGGTGACAAGCGCTCCATCGCGATTATCCAGGTAGGGGACAAACGCTTCCTGGTCGGAAACACACCACACCAGCTCACGCTTTTTTCTCAGTTGGGGGACTCCTTCTCCCTTATTTCGGAAGTGGAGGAAGCCCCACTAACCGAGCCCACGGAACCTAAGGATCCCTTCCGCAGGATCTATGAGACAGAACGGAATCGAGGTATTCACAAACTCGTGAAGGACAAGGCCATTCCTCCTGATGTCCGGGCGAAGATGCGTCAATTGCGCCAAGCGCTGGAAGGTTAGTGTGAGCTCAGTTGGGGGAAGAGAACCAAGAGCCGGAAGTGCAGGTCATGGCTTGAGGTTCATGACTTCCAGGAAATGGATTCCTCCCACCACTACTCTGATGAAGTGGGTTATCCCGTTTCTCCTGATACTCTTGCTCGTGCAGGCCGCCCATGCGGCGCCCGGGTCGGATAAGGGATTCACTGGAATCGAGCTGCGGATCGGCGGCGGGACCAACAAGGATGGCTTGACGGTCCCGATGCAGATCTTCGTGCTCATGACGCTGCTGTCCCTGGTGCCCGCCTTCATCGTGTCGGTGACCTCTTTCACACGACTTATCGTTGTCTCGCACTTCTTGCGTCAGGCACTGGGTACTCAAACCATGCCGCCCAACCAGGTTCTGATCGGGCTATCGCTTTTTCTTACTTACTTCATCATGCAGCCAGTGGGCGACCGCATTTACCAGGAAGCGCTTCAGCCCATGTTTCAAGGCAAGATTACTGAGATGCAGGCATTGGACCAGGCGTGCAATCCCCTCCGTCAGTTCATGTTGCGCTACACGCGGGAGAAAGACCTGGCGCTGTTTTTGAATATCGCGAAGGTGCAAAGACCCCGCAATTTGCAGGACATTCCGATGCGCATCGTTATCCCCAGCTACATGATCTCGGAACTGAAGACCGCCTTCCAGATCGGGTTCATCCTGTTCATTCCGTTCCTGGTGATAGATATGGTGGTTGCGGCTGTCCTTCTGTCCATGGGAATGATGCAGCTCCCACCTGTAGTGATATCCACGCCATTCAAGCTTCTCCTGTTTGTAATGGTAGACGGCTGGAACCTTGTGATTGGCTCGCTCGTGAAGAGCTTTTACTAGAGTTCCGAGAAGGATTGACGAATTGAGTCATTTTGCCATCGGGTTATTGAGTCATTGAAATGAAAGCAATTGTTATCAGGTTATCCAAGAGAACAGTCATTTCATCAGTGAGCTTTTCAATGATCCAATGGTTCGATGACTCAATGGCTCAATTCAAAGGGCCTGCTGGGAAAACCAAATCTGGAGGCCGGACCAGAGTGATTGATATACCGAGAGACTTATGACTCAAGACATGATTCTGAAGCTGGCGAAAGATGCGTTGCAGATGACGCTGATGGTCAGCGGACCGCTACTTCTCGTTTCATTGGTCATTGGTGTTCTGGTCAGCATCGCTCAGGTCGTCACGTCGATCCAGGATATGACGCTCTCGTTCGTGCCCAGGATTATAGCGGTATTTGTGGCCTTTCTGCTTCTGTTTCCCTGGGCTATGAGCATCCTGACCTCGTATACATACCAGTTGCTGGGCCACCTCGAACGCTTCGCACGTTGATGCAAGCTGTGAGGCTGGGAGCGGGAACGTCCTGCAGGGATTATGGATCCCCTGATTATTTCGATGGCTGAGGTCATCCGCTTCGCGGTAGTGCTCTTCCGCGTCAGCGGGATCATAATCTTCGCCCCTTTCTTCAGCAGCTATACGATCCCTATCCACATTCGGGTAACAGTCGCCTTGATGGCTACGCTGGCTCTGGTTCCTTCTCTGCCCTTAACGCAAGTTCCTGCGGACATGGACATGTTCCGGGTACTCACGCTGCTGGTGCAAGAGTCCACGGTTGGACTGGTTCTGGGGCTCGTCAGTCTTTTCATATTTGCCGGCATGCAGCTCGCGGGTCAGATCATATCCTTTCAACTCGGATTCGCCATCATCCACGTGATAGATCCCCAGAGCGAGGTGGAGACCACCGTATTTTCATTTATTGAGAATTATATTGGCCTGCTCTTTTTCCTGCTCATCAATGGTCACCACTGGTTCTTCCTGGCGGTCAGCGACAGCTTCAACTATCTTCCTGTGCAGGGCATTCACCTGAGTGGCCCCCTCGCCGCCGAAATCGTTCGACTTTCCTCCCAGATTGTGGTCTCCGGGTTGCAGATCGCAGCTCCTGTCTTAGCGGTTACCATCATAGCCGATGTTGTCGTAGGCATCATTGGACGCGTTGCTCCACAGATCAACATCCTCATCGTTGGCATGCCTTTAAAGACACTGGTAGGTTTCGCCTGCATGAGCATCTCCTTCTACTTCCTGCCTCGCTATCTGGGCGAAGTGTATACGGCACTCCACAGGGACCTCTTCGGGTTGCTGCACAAGCTGATTTAAGGTGCAACGATGGCCGGCGGGAATGATGACAGGACAGAAAGACCGACATACCGGAAACTGCGGAAGGCACGGGAAAAGGGGCAGGTAGCCCGCAGCAAGGAGGTGCCTTCCGCAATCGTACTGCTGGGGATACTGCTGGTTCTGTATTACACAGGACAGAAAATCCTTGGAGAGCTCCAGCGGGTGATGCGGGAATTCCTGACGCTGCGCATTCCGGCGGATGTTTCGGCCACATTCATCTCAGGGATCTCCGGTTCCGTCGGCTATCAAGTGGCGATAATGATTGGCCCGCTTCTTCTCACCGCCTTCGCTCTGGCATTGGGAGCCAACCTGGCGCAGACCAGGGGGTTACTTTCCTGGGAGGCTCTGGGCTTCCACATTGAGAAGCTGAATCCCAGCAACGGCCTGGGGAGGATTTTTTCCAAAAACGGACTGATGGAGCTGCTCAAGAGCTTCGCCGTCCTTGTAATCGTATCTGTCATCAGCTACCAGGTGGTATCCAAGCACGCGGCGCTCTATCCCCATCTCGTCCTAATGGATACGCGCCAACTTATCCATTGGACAGGTTCCATCAGCTACGAAGTGTTCCTGCGCGTGGCCGTATTCTTGGTCATCATGGCGATAGGGGACTACATGTTCCAGAGACATCGCTTCCTGGAATCCTTGAAGATGACGAAGCAGGAGGTGAAAGACGAGTTCAAGGATATGGAAGGTGACCCTCATGTTAAAGGGCGTATCCGCAGGATTCAGCGAGAGATGGTCCGGAAACGCATGATGACGGATGTCCCGAAGGCAGATGTGGTGATCACCAACCCCACTCACTATGCCGTGGCTCTCTCATACAAGATGGAGTCGATGGAAGCTCCGCAGGTGGTTGCCAAGGGTGTCGGATATTTGGCGCTCAAAATAAAAGAGTTGGCACAAAAACATGATATCCCGCTCGTAGAGAACAAGCCTCTCGCCCAAGCGTTGTACAAGACTGTTGAAGTCGGTGAGTACATCCCTGCCAGCCTCTACAAGGCTGTCGCAGAGATCCTCGCCTATATCTACAAGGCCAGAAATGCCTGGAATCGCTAAGACTTACGGGTTGCTTGCCTCACCGCCGGCTGCATGGAATAAACGTATTTTTTGGGCAGTCGCGCGCCCTCCCCAAGACCAGAAGTGAGCGATAGAGGCTGAGCTTCAACTTGGAATGCCAATTGCGTAATTCCATCGGCGAACAGCAGAACCGCCATCAGGAGATCCAAGAAGTCAATGAGCGTTGCAGAAAAAGCCGCCATTTCAAGCCTTCCACAGATCCTCAGTAAAGTCCACTTAATCGTCCCCGTGGCAGTGATGGGAATTCTGCTCGTCATGGTGCTGCCCATGCCCACCATGATCATGGATCTTCTGATCAGCACGAACATTACGATATCGATTATCGTTTTGCTGGTCTCCATGTATATTCTGCAACCGGTAAACTTCTCGGTATTCCCATCACTGCTCCTCCTTGTGACTCTATTCAGGTTGGCCCTGAACGTAGCCTCGACACGCCTGATCCTGCTGCACGGCTCCGAAGGTGAAGACGCGGCGGGAAGGGTGATCATGTCCTTCGGCCAGTTCGTGGTTGGCGGCAACTACTTTGTGGGAATCGTCGTATTCCTTGTTCTCATAGCCATTCAGTTCATAGTAATCAACCATGGCGCCGTGCGCATTTCCGAGGTGACCGCCCGGTTCACCTTGGACGCGATGCCTGGAAAGCAGATGAGTATCGATGCGGACCTGAACGCGGGCCTGATCGACGAAAACCAGGCGCGGCTCCGCAGAGAGAACATTTCCAGGGAAGCCGAGTTCTACGGCGCAATGGATGGCGCCATTCGATTCACATCCCGAGACGCGATCGCCACCATGCTCATCCTCGCCATCAATATTATTGGCGGATTCCTCATCGGCGTCTTTCAGTTCGACATGGGATTGGCCGATGCGGCAAAACGCTTCACCATCTTGACCATAGGCGACGGCCTGGTGACCGCAATCCCTTCGCTGCTGATCTCGGTGGCGGGAGGCATCATCACGACGCGCGCCGCATCCGAGTCAAACCTCGGTGAAGATGTGGCCAGTCAGCTCTTCATCAATCCGGTGCCGGTGGCCATCGGTTCTGGATTTCTCTTTTTCTTCGGCTTGGTTCCCGGCCTCCCCGGCCCGCCGTTTTTTCTGCTTGCAGCCGTCACCGGTTTCCTCGCCTACCGGACCAAGCAGGTTCGGGAGGGCGAACGCCTGATGTTGGAGAAAACAACGGCTGAAAAGGCCGAAGCGGAACGGCCGAAAGAAAGAATTGAAGCTCTCCTCAAGGTGGACCTGCTGGGCCTCGAGGTGGGCTACGGGCTGATTCGATTGGTCGATGCCAATCAGGGTGGCGATTTCCTCGCCCGCATCAAATCGATCCGCCGGCAGATTGCCCTCGACATGGGTCTCATAGTGCCGCCGGTTCACATTACGGACAATCTGCAGCTCAATGCAAGACAGTATTCAATCCTCCTGAAGGGCGTGCAGATTGCGCAGGGGGAGCTCATGCAGGATCACTTCCTGGCAATTAATCCCGGCACCACCCGTGAGGAGGTCCCCGGCGTGCCGACGCTGGAGCCTGCGTTTGGACTGCAGGCACGCTGGATCAAAGCTCAGGATCGCGAGCGCGCTCAGATTGTCGGATACACGGTGGTGGATCCGACCACCGTTCTGGCAACGCACGTGACTGAGATCATCAAGTCGCACGCGTATGAGCTTCTGGGAAGGCAGGAAACAAAGGGCTTGCTGGATTCCGTGGCCGAAACCCATCCCAAGGTCGTGGAAGAACTTATGCCGAAGGTACTCTCAATCGGCGAAGTACAGAAAGTGCTGCAGAACCTTTTGAAAGAGCGAGTAAGCATTCGCGATGCCGTTACTATCTTCGAGACCCTTGCAGACTACGGCTCCTTTACCAAGAACATCGGACTTCTGACCGAGTATTGTCGCCAGGCTTTGGGACGCACCATATGCAAGCCGCACCAAAATGAAAACGGTGAACTGCCGTTGTTCACGATGAATCCTGAAATCGAGAGGTGCATCGCAGACGCGGTTGTGCATACCGATCAAGGTTCCTACCTGGCGCTCGAGCCGCAGCATGCCAAAGATATCATGGGTCGCTTCCGGCGCGCGGTGGAGACAGCCAGCAGCAGCGGCAGCCCGGTGGTCCTCTGCTCTCCCAACGTGCGCATGTATGTGCGACAGCTCCTGGAGCGATACCTGCCGAGCGTTGTGATTCTCTCCCACAACGAGATTCCCCCGAACGTCCGCGTCGTTTCGGTGGGCATGGTGAGCTAAGATGAAAATCAAGACCTTCTACGCCAAGACGATGGCCGAAGCGCTTGAGGATATCAAGGCCAACCTCGGCCCTGATGCTCTGCTCTTGTCGACGAAAGAGATCCCTTCTCGCTCCGGCGTGGGAAGGTCTTCCTCGGGATTTGAGGTAGTTGCTGCAAGCGACAGCCACAATGATTCGAGTGTGTCTCCTGTTAACGGACAGACCGCGCATGCGGTCACGGCGGGACCCGCCCCGGGCAATGATGACTCCGCCGAATTCCTTGATGCTGCGGAAGTAGAGTTAGGCCTCTATTCTCGCAACTCACTCCTCAGGAATCACTCATTGCCTGGTGCAAAGCTCACCAGTGCGGGGAGGCCGCGCTCGAAGAAGCGCACCCCCAAACCGGCCCAGGAGGCGGAAACCCCATTTACGGGTACGGTGTGTCTCAGCCTTTACCAGGGTCTCGTCGAAAGCGGCGTTCAGGAGTGGCTTGCAACCAAGCTGGTTAGCGATGCCCTTGCGAATCTCAATTCGAAACAGCGGCGGAGCAAGCCTGCCATTCTTCGATCCCTTACCAATGTCGCAAGGTCGATGATCTCCGCTCCTCAGACTGAGGACGGCATGCCCGCGAAGAAGATCGTCGTCTTTGTTGGGCCGACCGGTGTCGGCAAGACGACCTCGATCGCCAAACTGGCAGCTCGTCTTGCTTTGCAGAAGAGAAAGAAGGTTGTCCTCATGACACTTGACGGTTACCGAATAGGCGCCGTCGAGCAGCTGAGGACATATGCCAGGCTCATGGGAATACCCTTCCGTTTTGTCAGCCAGGTGGAGGATCTGCCAAGGGCTCTACAGGAGCAGAGGCAGAAGGACTACATCCTGATTGATACAGCCGGCCGCGCACCAAAGGATTTGGAGGCGATGGGCGACCTCGCGACATTTCTTCAGGAGTGTTCCAACATCGAGCGCCATCTTGTCTTGAGCGCCACCACGAAGCCGGCTGACCTGAAGGAAATTGTGGATCGCTTTGAAGTCTGCAAGCCGGATCACCTTATTTTTACGAAGTTGGACGAGACCTCGACACTAGGGCCGATACTCAATGAGTTGGTGCGTACACACAAGTCTTTCTCCTACTACTCGGACGGGCAGAGAGTTCCAGACGACCTGCACGCGGTGAGCGGGGATCGCATTATCGACATGGTTTTGAACCAAAACTGACGCGGAGTGCCACGTGGAAAGAACATTTAATTCGTCTTCCTCATACCGATATCACGCCGCAGCGGACAAACGCAGGGTCAACCGCACGGCCGGCGAGTCAGTCTCAAATCCGAGCCCACAAGTCAAGGGCCCGGGTCCAAGGATCCTGGCAGTGACCAGCGGCAAAGGGGGAGTTGGCAAGACGAACGTTGTTGCCAATCTGGCGTTGGGCCTCTCGGAACTTGAGAAGAAGGTCGTGGTTTTGGACGCGGATTTCGGACTGGCCAATATCGACGTGCTTTTGGGGCTGACTCCTCGCTTTCACCTGGGGCACGTGCTGTTCGGTAACAAAACCCTGACGGAGGTCATGGTGCAGGGGCCGAAAGGCATCCGGATTATTCCCGCCAGTTCAGGGTTGCAGCGGCTTTCGGAGCTGACGCTCGAGCAGAGAAACCATCTGGTGGAGAGCTTCGCGAATCTGGACCAGGACACGGACTACTTCATTATCGACACCGCGGCAGGCATATCGAACAACGTTCTCCATTTTCTCCTGTCGGCCCAGGAGGTGATTGTGGTGAGCGCACCGGAGCCCACGGCGATTGTCGACGCTTATGCCGTAATCAAAATCATCCTGGCTGAAGACCATTCCAAGGATGTGCGCGTTCTTATCAATTCGGTGGAACGTGCGGAAGAGGCCCACGAGGTCTTCTGCCAGATCAACTCCGTGGTCAAGCGATTCCTCAATCGGGAGATTGCCTTCCTGGGGCATATCGAACATGACGCGCTGGTTCCCCAGGCGGTACGGAGCCAGGTGCTCGTCACACAGCGTTATCCAGATGCTCCGGCCAGCAAGTGCTTCCGCGCGCTGGCGCGCCGCGTCGCGAACGAGGAAGTGTCCTGCTCCCCGCCGGCTGACGGGCTGATATGGGAAAAGCTGTTGAACGATTGGGTTAACTGAGGTTTCTCGAAAATTGGCAACTCGAATGCGCATGATTTTTGCGGGGCTTGCCCCGGGAGAAATGAAATAGCGAATTGAATAGCCTGTGGGGACGACCGACGGCAAGTCTGGTCGCCCTGCGCGGTAAAAGAGGTAACGCGATGCTAGAAACAGCACACCAATCTACAATCTGTGATTCATCTGTCATGCCCGCTGCCGAGCGTGATCAGCTCATTTTGGAACACCTCCCGCAGATCAAGTATATAGCTCAGCGCATTTCTACAAAGCTCCCCTCGCACGTGGAGTTGAACGACCTCGTGAGTTCCGGTGTACTCGGCCTGCTCGACGCGATCGAGAAGTTTGATCCCACCCGGGGGGTGAAGTTCAAAACCTATGCCGAGCTGCGCATCAAGGGAGCGATTCTCGACAGCTTGCGCAACCTCGATTGGGCGCCGCGCTCGCTCCGCAAGAAGAGCAAAGACCTCGAAAGGGTCTATAAAGATCTGGAGCAGCGGCTCGGGCGTCCTGCGACAGACAAAGAGGTCTGTGATGAGATGGAGATCTCCCTGGACGAGTTCTATGAGCTTGTGGACCAGATAAAGGGATTGACGCTCGGAAGCTTCCAGGAGATGACTCCGCAGGAGGACGACAGAAACAGCGAGCCGCTGGTGAAGTACGTGCCCGACGCGCCGCAAATGGATCCCTTCTTCCTTTTCCACAAGTCTGAAGTCCGCAACATTCTCGGAGGAGCAATAGACGCTCTTCCTAAGAAGGAGCGGCTCGTTGTTTCCCTGTATTACTACGACGAGTTGACCATGAAGGAAATTGGAAAGGTCCTCGGTGTCAATGAATCGAGGGTATCGCAACTGCACACCAAGGCGATGCTGCGACTGAGAACCAAGCTGCGAAAAGTTAAGGAACAGGAATAGAGTTAGAGGCGCACGATGGACAAGATTCTTTCGCAGGAAGAAATTAACGCCCTCTTCTCCGCGATGACCTCGGACGAGCTCGATCTGGGAAGCCCGGCGCCCGAGAAACCTCCTGCTCAGCACAAGGTTTCCAACTACGACTTTCGGTGCGCCGATCGCATCTCACAAGATCAGCTGCGTTCGATACACCTGCTGCACGATTACTTCGGGCGTAACTTCTCGTCCTCGCTGTCCGCCTATCTGCGGGCTTTTGTCGACGTTACCCTCATCTCGGTTGATCAGGTTGCCTATTCCGAATTCCTGAAGCTCCTGCCGGATCCGACTCTCTTCACAAGCATCGGAATGCGGCCGCTCGACAACAACATGGCGATGGAGCTGAACCCCAGCCTGGTGTTCCCCATGATCGATATGTTGTTGGGAGGACCCGGTAACGCATCATCCGGCGATCGCAACCCAACAGAAATCGAGATGAACATTATCGAAGGGGTCATCCGCCTGGCCATGCGTGATTTGAGAGAGGCCTGGCGTCCGATCATGGAGCTGGAGTTTTTCGTCGATGGTTCGGGAACAAAGCCTCAGATGTTTCAGATCGTGTCGCCGGCGGACACCGTGGTATCGGTTGGCTTAGAGATCAAGATCGGCGAAAACTCCGGAATGATGAACATTTGCATTCCTTCGCGGATGCTGAAGGTGATCCGGAACAAATTCGGCCAGCAGTGGAGCATTCAGCGGCAAAAGACCGCCGGCAGCGAAGCGGAACGGATCATAGACCTGCTTCGGAGTGCCGACCTCAAGATCAGCGGCGAGATGAGGAACAGCAAGCTTGCCGTGGAGGGCTTGCTGAGCATTTCGGCCGGCGATGTCATTGCCCTCAGCCAGAGGGTGGACGATCCAGTGATTCTATGCATATGCGGGATCCCCAAATTCAAAGGGCGGATCATCGTAAGGCGCGGAAAGAAAGCATTCGAGATCCAGGAACACTTTGTAAACTAGACCCATTGAGTGAGGACCAAAGTGAAAGACTCGATTCAGTACATCGAAGTCAGTGAAGAAGAGAAGGTGCTGAAGGCGCTGGCAGTCACACTGGAGTCCGGATTCTCTACAGCGCTGAAGACACTCACACCGAAGACTCCCTCCAGCTCCTGTGTTCGGATCGAAAGGACCAGCCTGCAAGCGGTCCTGAAGTCGTCCCCAATGCCTGCCTATGCTCTGGAAATCCGGTACCAGACGGGTCTGATGGGCAATGCACTGCTTGTCTGCAAATCTTCCGACTTGGTCAGTCTCGGTGAGCTGCTTGCCGGAACGGAAGCCAAGATCGGCGACACGCTGAGCCCGGAATTGATGGAGGTCTGTGTCCGCTTCTTCGCGCTCGCCGTAAGCGAATCCTGCAAGCTCTTCTCGGCACAGCGATGTCCGATAGCCTCTGATGGCCCTGAGCTCATCAATCCGGATGGGAAAGCGGCGAGCCTCGGGCCGCTTAGCCTCTCCTACGAGGGAGTCATTTGTGCCATATTCCAGGTGGGCGTTGAGCCGAAGCCGGATTGCAGCTTCCACTTCCTTGCTGATAGTCAACTTCTGGAGTCCTTGATGACTATGCTGCCAAACTACGATCCCAACCCGAAACTCCAGAGCGGTGCCGAGCAGCAGCCGGCGACTCGCAAGCAAAAGCCGGAGGAGTCCTTCGGTTATGTCCCGCCGGGGGGCGAAACAAGCCCTTTAGAATCACCCGGAACAGGAACGGAAAAGTCTGAGGGCAAGTGGAACATTGACCTGATCCTGGACGTGGAGTTGCCCCTAGCAGTCTCATTCGGCGACTGCGAAATGCCGTTGAGAGACGTCCTTAAGCTTGCAGCGGGCTCCGTGATTGAGTTGGACAAGTCTGTGAACGATCCGGTTACTATCATCGTCAACCAAAAGCCTATAGCCCGGGGTGAGGTAGTCATGGTTGACGGCAACTACGGAGTGCGAATAACGGAAGTCGAGAGCACAGTAGAAAGAATTCGCTCCTTAGCTTAACATTTTTCAGAGTGCACGATAATGGGACAAATCACACCAGCAACTTCGACCGAGGACAGCCTGATCAACCTTGAGCGCATCACTGCCAAAACCGGTGATTTGCCTCCGCTGCCGGCGACGGCCATGAGGGCGATGCAGATGACCAGGGATCCCAACGTCACCGCGCGTGACCTCCAAACAGTCATATCCCAGGATCAAGCTCTCTCGGCCAGGATCCTGAGGATCGTAAACTCGGCGGCGTACTGTTTCCGGCGCGAGGTCTCCGCTGTGTCTCATGCGGTAACCCTTCTTGGCACGGAAATAGTCCGGTCCATCATCATTGCCGCGTCCATTCAGCTGTTTAGCGAGACCGGCATGAGGCGGTTAGGAGACCTGGGAACAAAGTTGATGGCAGATCATTCCTGGGGAACCGCCGTTGCCGCCCGTATCATCGCGCAGCGCGTTAATTATGGAAATCGGGAGGAGGCCTTCATTTGCGGCCTGATGCACGATATCGGCAAGCCCGTCCTGCTACAGAGTATCCCTGTCGAATACCTGCCGATCATCAACGACGCCTATCGAGGCGAGACGACGTTTCACGAGTCGGAAGTGCGTACTCTCGGTTTTTCCCACGCTCAAGTTGGTGCTCATCTTGCCATAAAGTGGAGCTTCCCCATGCAACTCTCCGAAGCCATTGGATACCATCACGACCCGCTCTCAGCCCCAAACTTTTCCCAGCTGGCCTGTATTACCAGCCTTTCCAATAAGATGATGATATTCCTGAGAGTCGGCTTTGAGCGGAACCAGGCTCTGCAACTGGAGACATTGCCCGAGACTGCATCCTTGAAACTAAACCGGTCCGGGCTCGACGCCATCGTTACGGATGTTCAAACCTTTCGCACGCAGATGACAGCCTCAACGGCTATGTGATCCTATCTGCCGCCGCACAAGGAGAGCTGACATGCCGCATCTTTTGCCGATCATTATCGGAGTCTCCGCCCTGCAGGGTTTGCTCTGTTATTTCTTCCTCCAACGAAAGTGGCACAGGCGATTTCTTGTTCTGGAACGCGATTTGCAACAGTTTTCAGAGGCGATGTGCCAGATGGCTGAGATTCAGATGAAGGGCTACCGAAAGCTAAACGGAAACCTTGGAGACATTGAAGAGAGGATCATGGAGCTTGCTCTTCCTTCCAATGATCCCAGCCTTCCGTTGGAACGGCGGCATCATGTCCTGGCCCTCGGCCGCAAGGGAGTTCCGATCGAAGACATCGTTAAGCGGCTTAATATTCCGAGGGGAGAAGCGGAATTGATACTGAATCTCAGTAGGATTATGGATGTGGGAAATCCCAAAGCGGCCAAGGCGGCAGGGGAGGCAAAACATTATGCCCAAGCCTAATTGCAATCGGAAAGGTTGTACGAAAATCCGCTCCGAGTTCAGTTTGTTTTTGAGCAGGCGCCGTCCGGCCCATTTCGAGGGGCATGCCTTCTGCAGCGACTCCTGTTTGGACATGCACGTGGAGTACGAGCTGACCGAAAAATGGCATCGACTGCTGTGGGAAAAAAACCGGCGGATACCCAGACCGAAGATAGGCACCATCCTATTACAGAGCGCTTTCATCACGCCGGATCAGCTGGATGAAGCGGTGAACCTGCAGCGGCAGACGCAGAAGGGGCGGCTCGGAGATTGGCTTCTCCGGCTTGGGTTTGTGGAGGAACATCAGATCACGATGGCGCTGGCAAGGCAGTACGGCTTGCCCCTGATTAATCTCAGGGATTCCGACACCAGATCCGAAGCTATAAGGATGATTCCGGGCAAGGTCGCCAAGTGCTCCAGCTTGCTTCCGGTTGGATACGACGACAGTCATGACTCCCTGCGTATTGCAGTCACCGGACCGGTAAATTTCAATTCCCAGGAAGCCGTCCGCCGCATGGTGCATAAAGGCATTCTCACCTACATCGGTGATGAGTCGGCCATCGAGTTGTTGATCGAACAATGGTACGAGCCGGAAGAACGGGACCTTTCCAATGTGCCCACCTATAGCTCGCTCGACGAACTGCTGGAGATCGGAAAAGGACTCGCAGCGACGGCCGCCAACCAGAGGGCAGACAACATCCAGGCGGAGCTGCTCGAGGACTTTTTCTGGGCGCGTCTTGATTTTGGGCCCAGGTCACGCCACCTCTTCTATCGGCACACGACGGCCCCGCTTCCCGAGCGGGAGCCGATCCCGGCGGGCCAATTTACACTCGCTTCGGCAGGGGCCAGGTGATGTCCGTGGCCCGAAAATGTTGCCCAGAGGGTGGGCAAGAATTGCCAGCAGAAGGTAGGAGATCTGACGTCGTTCTCTCCTGAGGACGGCTAAATGACCGAGAAGCCGCTGAATTGAGCCGGCGAACAGTGGCACGGAACTTGCGTGAGTGGGATTGAGGTCAGGCACGCCCACCAAGCGTGAAATGGAGAGACAAACGTGAACAGCGGAATCTACACGGCAGTTTCAGGGATGCGAGCCCAGATGGACGCCCTGGATATACTGTCCAATAACCTGGCCAATCTCAACACCCCGGGTTACAAGGAGGAGAAGGCATTTTTTACTCTGCTGCGGCAGGAAATGGGTTCCTCTGATTTCGAAGAAATCAACGCTGCGATAGACCGGCAGAAAGTCCTGGCGCAGAGCGCCCTGAATCCTTCAAACGGATCGCTTGTTCTCACGAATCGAGATCTGGACATAGCGCTGACAGGAGACGGTTTCTTAACTGTCGAGACCCCGCAGGGCGTTCGCTACACACGAAACGGCAGTCTCATCCTGAGCTCAAAGTCAGTGCTGACCACAGCCGGAGGGTTTCCGGTGCTCGGGGAGGGGGGACATTCGATCTCGTTAGGCCCGGGCAAGATCCGCATCAACGATGACGGCGAAGTCTTCTCGAACGACGCCCGCGTCGATCGCCTCAAAATCGTCAACTTTGATAATCCCTCAGTCCTCCTGCGAGAAGGCGGATCACTGCTTAGCAGCAAGGGAGGCCAGGCTTCTGAGAAGGCATCAGAGACGAAGATCAAGCAAGGTTACCTGGAACAGTCGAACGTGAATCCAGTTTCCTCCGTCGTAAGCATGGTGGGAATCCTGCGCCAGTTCGAAGCCATACAAAAAAGCGTCAACCTCCTGTTGAATGACATGAATCAGAAGTCCATCGATAGGCTGGGACGCTAGGAGCGACTATGTTACGTGCACTTTATACAGCCGCGAGCGGGATGGAAGCTCAGCAGTTGAACATCGATACGATTGCGCACAACCTGGCTAACATCAACACCAGCGGGTTCAAACGTCGCAGAGCCCAGTTTCAGGACCTTCTCTATCAGAACATCCGACAGGCCGGAGCATCCAACACGTCTACGACCGAGATTCCCGTCGGACTGCAAATTGGGCTTGGTACCAAGCCGGTTGCCACCGAGATGAACTTCACCCAGGGAGATTTTGCGGCGACCAACAATCCGCTCGATATGGTCATTCAGGGCCAGGGATTCTTCCAGATCCGCCAGGTAAACGGCCAGATCGCATATACACGAAGCGGCAACTTCCACCTCAACCGTGACGGAAACCTCGTCACGTCCGAGGGCGACCTGCTCGATCCTCAGATCACGATTCCCCAGGACCAAATAAGCATCACAATCGGCTCCGACGGAACGGTTTCGGTTATGCAGGCCGGCCAAACCCAGCCGCAGCAGGTCGGCAAGATCGAGATCGCGAACTTCCAGAACCCAGCCGGGCTGCAAAATATCGGCAAGAACCTGTTCCTTCCTACCCAGGCATCAGGAGAGCCCATTACCGGCACGCCGGGAGAAAATGGCCTGGGCACGCTACTTTCGGGTTTCGTGGAGCAGTCCAATGTCAGCGTCGTCGAGGAGATGGTCAACATGATCGTCAGCCAGCGCGCTTACGAGGCAAACTCCAAGGTCATCCGCACGGCGGATGATATGTTTACGCAGGCCAACAACGTGGTTCGGTAGAGATTGAAATGCTGCAAGCTTCGAATTCTCTCCTCACCCCTTATCTTCTCTTCACCGCGAAGCTTCTCGCCTGGGCATTTCCTCGAGACTTTGCCCGGGTGAGAAATCGCTTCCTCACCCCTTTCCTCATCAACCAGGAGGGATCAACGGAACCCTTTCCCGCCCTTCTGGGCTTGCCACGCCCGCCACGCACGATGTTCTGCCTTAGGTTGGGTGAGGGGGGAATCCGGAGCTTGCGCACTCTGTCTCTACTTCTGACGCTCGTTGCCGTTTGCATTACGCCCTTGCAGCAGTTGATGGGTTCCGAAAGACTCACGATATCCCTAAAGGAACAGGCGTCGATCGGAGCGTCGACAGTGCTTCTTGGCGATGTCGCCGACCTCCATGGATCCGACCTGGGATATCTGGAGCAGCTTGCAAAACTGCCGGTCGCAGCGGCGCCCTCGCTCGGCTTCGTCATGAACCTCAACCGAAGCCAGATACAGCAAAAGATCAACGCCGCGCTTGGCAGCTCGGCCGATTTCAACATATCGGGGGCTCCCGCCGTACTTGTAAGGCTTCGGGGCAGGACCGTTCAGGCTGATGAAATCGTACCGCTGCTGAAAGTTCATCTTCTCGAAACCATGGCGTGGAAAGAAGCGGAAATGGAGATCCGCTCGATCGGCAACCTGGAGGGAGTCGAACTGCCCCCTGGGGACGTTGCGCTTCGGATTCCGCAAAAGGCCACCCTGTCCGGTTCCAGGAGCGCACTGGTTCCGGTCGAGGTCATCCTTGAGGGCAAGCCGTACAGAACCTTTTGGGTCAGCGTTGATCTCTGCATTCGTGCCAGCGTTCTGCAGGCAGCCAGGAAAATCCCATACGGAAAGACTGTAACTCAGGAAGACATTAGAGAGGCGATCGTTGAAATTGCGGATGCCCGAGTCGCATGCCTCCGGAAACTCGAAGACGCTGTTGGAAAAGTATCGCGCCGAACCCTCTCACCCGGTGATCCCCTCACCCGTGAGTCTCTAACCGATCCATTCCTTGTGAGGAGTGGAGACACCGTTCACCTCCGCCTGGAACGGAATGGCATTCAGGCCGCCACTCTGGCACGGGCGGAGCAGAACGGAAAGTTTGGACAAACGATTCGTATTCGAAATCTTGATTTCGCGCGGTCTCTCAAGGCACAAGTCGTTGGCCGCGGAGAAGTGAAGATCGAGTAGCAGGAGCGGTTCATGTCGAGCCGGAAGGCCGCGAGCCATTTTTTGGTGTTCATGATTTTTCCTTTTCTGCTTCTCTCCGGCTGTGTGCCCAAGAAGGCTCGCGTGACCGATCCCACGGGACTCGAGACTTACATCGGCCACGCCAAAAGTTCGACGCATCCGGTTGCTGCGGCCGAGGGTTCTCTCTGGGCCGGCGCTTCCAACAGATCCGATCTGTTCCGTGACTTCAAAGCGCGCTATGTCAACGACATCGTCACCATCGCCGTCGTCGAAACGACGCAGGCCGATTTGAGCGCCGACTCCAAGAACTCCAAGAACACCGCAGCCACAGCTGCGTTTGACAGTCTATTTGGCCTAGAGAAAAAGGTTAAGGAACTGCCTAACCTGATTTCGGCCAAGGGAAGCAGCACGTTCGAAGGGAAAGGCTCGACGACTCGAGCAACGACGCTGCAAACAACGATTACAGCGCGCGTGAGAGAAGTCCTGCCGAACGGATATCTTGTCGTGGAAGGAATGCGCGAAGTGCGCGTCAACAACGAGAACCAGACCGTATACCTTACCGGGATAGTCCGGCCCGAAGACCTCAACAGACAGAATGTGGTTCGCTCATCTGCAATTGCGCAAATGGCGGTTCGAGTTCATGGCCGGGGTGCGGTAAGTCAGCCACTGAAACCCGGCTGGCTGTACAGGATTTTGGCTGGTGTTCTGCCCTTTTGAGATGGTTCGATCATGAGACCCATATTGACGGCCGTCTGTTTTTTGATTTGCGCTTTGCTGCTGCAGTCTCAGGTGGCGGGGGCCAGCCGGATCAAAGATGTGGCTGCATTCGAAGGAGTCCGGGACAACCAGTTGGTTGGGTATGGGCTGGTTGTCGGGCTTAACGGAACCGGAGATCGAAGCCAGACATTCTTCTCCACGCAGACACTGGCCAACATGCTCGAGCGCAGCGGAATCACGATCCTGCCTGAGCAGGTCCGCGTGAAGAACATCGCTGCCGTCATGGTCACAGCCACTCTCCCCCCCTTCATTCGACAGGGCAGCAGGATCGACGTCACGGTGGGCTCCATCGGCGATGCGCAAAGCGTTCAAGGCGGAGTCCTCATCATGACCCCGCTGAAGTCCGCCGGCAACGAGGTGTATGTCACCGCCCAGGGCCAGGTTGTCCTCGGGGGCTTCAGCGCCGGCGGCAATAACAACCGCGTTCAACTGAATCATCCGACAGTCGGAAGGGTCCCAAACGGCGGCCTCGTGGAAAGGGAAGTCCCGGTTGATCTACAGGCCAAATCCCGCCTGAACCTCGTCCTGCACGAAAACGACTTCACAACAGCAAGCCGTGCTGTGCGGGCGATAAACGAAACGGTGGGGACAAGCGTCGCAAGCGCGCTGGACGGCCGCACCATCGCTATTGCCGTGCCGGCCAATTACAGCAACAAAATTGTCGAGTTCATCGCGCTGGTCGAGAATGCCAAGATGGACGTCGATTTTCCCGCGAAGGTCGTATTAAACGAAAAGACGGGAACCATCGTGATGGGGAAGGAAGTAAAGATTTCCGAGGTTTCCATCATTCATGGGAGCCTGTCCCTGCAGGTAGGGACGATATTCAACGTGTCCCAGCCGGCTCCATTGTCCCAGGGCAAGACGGCGGTTGTTCCAGAAACAACCGTTGCGGTACAGGAGGAAAAAGGACGGACGGTGACCCTTCGAGATGGGGCGAGCGTAGAAGAGGTGGTACGGGCGCTGAATGCCATCGGTGCGGGGCCGCGCGACATAATCGCGATCCTGCAGGCAATCAAGGCGGAGGGAGCATTGCACGCGGAGTTGGAGATAATCTGATGCAAAACCTACCCATACAGGGTCCGCCGGTTCTGATTCCCACTGACATCCTCACGCGGTCCTCTGATCGCCTTCAGACTCAGCTTCGTGCCGCCGATGGAGCGGAGGGGGCCAAGCGTGACTCCGAGTTAAAGAAGGCGTCGCAGGAATTCGAGAGCATTTTCATTGCCTATCTGTTGAAAGTCATGCGCGACACCATCGAGGAATCGGGGCTAACGGAGGGTGGATTCGGCAAGGAAATCTACACCGAACTCTTCGACCAGGAGATGTCGCGGAGCATTGCGCAGCACGGCGCCCTGGGAATTGCCGAGCTGATATATAAGCGCTTGTCCAATGTGGCACCTGCTCCTGAAAGTGGGGGTGTCGCGAAGCCAACGGCGGAAGAACCCCAAAATCCCTCTCGGCTGCCTGCTCCCTCGCGGCCAAACTCACCGGAGGATCTTGAGTCGGAGATACCGGATTTCAAGCTGCCTGTGCAGGCGCCCATAAGTTCAGGATTTGGAATAAGAAAGGATCCATTCTCCCGCCAGCCGCGCTCTCACAGGGGGATCGATCTCGCAGTTCCCGCAGGCACGGATGTGCGCGCGGCCAGGGGCGGGGAAGTTGTGTTTGCCGGCTATGAGCGGGGCTACGGCAATACCGTCGTCATACAGCATCCGGAGGGATTTCAAACCCGATATGCCCATCTAGGAGCGAGCAGCGTGAAAGCCGGCGATGTTGTTGCAGATGAGCAGCTTCTGGGAGTCGTAGGCAGTACCGGCCACTCAACCGGGCCGCACCTCCATTTCGAGGTGATCCGGTATGGAGAGAGGATCGATCCCAGATCAGCGATGGCTGAATGAGCGCGGGAACGATTCGCGGCACTGACGCAAAGACGGTGAGCATAAAGGCCTTCCTAGCCGGCCAGGAACCGCTCACAGGAACCGCTAAAGTGTTATCATCAAGGGGACGATAAGCAACTCGAAACAGAAGAGTAATCTCTTGAGGACACTATGGAGATTGATGGCAAAAACCCCTTGGTGGGCTTAAACGCTAACTTGCAGCGAATTGATGTCCAATCCCAGTATCAGAGGGTTCAGAAGGCGAGCGAGGGAAGCCCTAGGTCCGAGAATGACCGGATTGAACTTTCCGTCCGAAGTCTAGAGATCCAGCACCTTGATGAGCTGATTCGATCGACTCCGGATGTTCGGGAGGCCAAGGTTGAACAAATCCGGAGTGCTATTGAAAATGGCACTTACAACGTGAAGGCTGAGAAGATCGCCGATAAGTTGATCGGCGGGAACCTGCTCGATGAGGTCTTCTAGCCTCGAGAAGTCGGGGGCTGTCATGCCGGACGGCTTTGAGCTCTTACATCTTGTCAGCGAGCCAATCCTGGAAAGGGTGGCGAGGGAAGAGCGGATTGCCCGCGATCACCCGCGCAAACGCAGAGATGAAAAGGGTGAACGAAGCCGGGAAGAATGCGCCCACGACGCCAGCTCACCGGATGACACCGGGGAGCAAGAAAACCCAATGTCCTCAAACCATATCGACCTCAGGATCTGATACATGGAAGCGCGAATTTCGGAGCTCCTGAGAATCGTGCGCGAAGAGATCGATATTTATCGCGATCTCGTCGAGCATGCGCGGCATAAAACGGCGCTGCTCGTGCAGGGCCATGTGGATGAAATCCTCGAGAGCAACAAAGTCGAAGAGACGTTCAACATCAAGCTCCGAATCCTGGAGACCGAGATGTCGCGTCTCTGTTCGGATTTGTGCAAGGCCCTCAGGATACCGCGCGAAGAGTTTACTCTTTTGAAACTTGCCAATGGTGTCGAACAGTCCATAGCCGCGGAAATCAAATCCCTGACCAACCTTTTCAAAAACCTCATTGACCAGCTGAAGTCCGTAAATCAGCGCAACACCAAGCTGGTTGAGAACTCAATCCACTATTCCAAGGGTCTGCTGGATTTCCTTTCCAACGCCACCAGCTCTTACCAGGAGACGGGGCTGTTCCACCCACTTCCCGCTATCCAATCGACGTTTTCCCACCGGGCATAGCAGGAGCAGTTTCAAAAGCAAGATGGGATCCCGCAGCCGGGGCTTCGATTGAGAGCTCTGCCGTGCGAGATTCCGGGAAGCTGATCCTTATGCCGACCATTCTGAGTGGATTAGATATTGCCCTGCGGGCGCTGAACGCACAGCAGCTCGGCCTCGAAATAACCCAGCGAAATGTAGCGAACGCGAGCACGCCCGGCTATACCAAGCTGCGGGTTAGCTTCGAGCCCGCGACAGGCAGCGGAATGGATTCCAGCCAAGCTGTCGCGGGCATCGAAGCTGCGACCGTCGATTCATTCCGAAACAGTTTTGTTGAATACAACATCAGCCAGGAGTTGCAGGGCCAGGGAGAACAGCAAGCGGCCTTCGATGCGCTTCAGCAAGTGGAGGCTCTTTTCACCGACAAGAGCGGCCAGGGGCTCCAAAGCGCCCTCTCGGATTTCTTCAACAGCTTTTCTTCGCTGTCGAACGCGCCGGAAGATCCGGCGCTCCGGCAGCAGGTCCTTCTCAAAGCGGGAGGGTTGACGCGGGAATTTGGCCGGCTCTACGATCGGCTCCAGAGAGTTCAGCTTCAGCAAAACCAGATCGTTTACGATACGGCCGAGGAGATCAACTCGATCGCCTCGAAGATCGCCCGGATGAACACTGACATCTTCAGCGTTCAGGGCTCACAGACTGGCGATGAATCAGCCGCGCTCGACGATCGGCAGCGATTGCTGGATCACCTTTCCGAACTGGTGGATATCTCCTACTTCGAAGATTCCAGCGGTACGGTGACAGTGGAGACGAAGCAGGGAGCGCTCCTCGTGGCAGGCGCACAGAGCAAAGCGTTGGAAATAGCGCCCTCGCCGCAAACGGGCTTCTACGACGTCATGCAGGACGGAGTCGATATCACATCCACCATACAATCGGGGAAGCTGGCCGGAGCGCTGAAGGTGCGCGACACCACGATTCCAGCGTACCTCAAATCCCTCGATGACATGGCGGCCGCGCTGATCACCGATGTGAACCTTCAGCATGCGAGCGGGTCCGATCTCAATGGAGATCAAGGGGGCGACTTCTTTACACCGTTTGTTCAACCGCCTCCCGGGGGATCAAACGCCGGTGCCGCGAGAAGTATCTCTGTTGCAATCACGGATCCAAATAAAATTGCCGCCGCCGGACCCGGGGGTGGGCCCGGAAGCAACTCCAACGCACTGTTGCTTGCGGCTATAAAGGATGATCTCCCCTCGCTTGGTGAAAGTGCCGATCAATTCTATGCAAAACTCGTCTTCCAGGTTGGATCGGACTCTAAGAGCGCAGACGACGGGCTCCAGACTCAGAAGAACCTTGTTCAACAACTGCAAAATCAGAGAGACTCCTTTTCCGGGGTAAGTCTCGACGAGGAGGCCGTCAACATAATCAAATACCAGAAGGCCTACCAGGCCAGCGCGCGCTTCGTGACGGTTCTCGATACTTTGATTGACGATATCCTAAGAATTTTGGGTGGCTAATCATGCGTGTCACACCTACTGCAACTTGTCGGGACCTTCTTGCCAGCTTGGATACACTCAATGAGAAGCTGGACACAGTCAGTCAGCAGATTTCCACGGGCAAAAGAATGGTTCATTTGCGGGACTCACCGGCGGCCGGCGCCGAGAGCGTTCATCTGGCGGGAGAAGCCGCCGAATTGGACCAATACAAAACAAATGCCGACAGCGGCACCTTCTACCTGCAAGTCGCCGATTCGGTTCTCAACTCGGTGCAAAACCTGGTTACTTCGATTCAGACGAAGGGAAGTGCGGCTACCTCGGGCACGGCTAGCGCGAGTGATTGTGCCTCTCTCGCCGAGGAAGTCCGCTCGCTCAGGGATCAGGTGCTTTCGCTTGCCAACAGTGAAGTCCGCGGGAGATATATTTTTGCAGGTTCCCAGATAACCTCCGCTCCTTTCGTGATCGAGGGCGATGACGTGACCTATATAGGAGACGATGAAATCAACAAAATCAGCGTTGATGATGGTCTACAGGTGCAACAAAATATCCCAGGTTCTTCCGTGTTCTCGCCAATCTTTGACGCTATAGAGTCCATGCTGTCGGCAATGGACGCCGGCGATCACGCTGGTATCGGGGACGCGGTGGCACAGATGTCATCCAGCCTGGGCGGATTGAACCTTGCCAGGGGCCAGGTCGGCGCGGAGCTGGGCAAACTCGAAAACGTCAGCTTGGAGCTCGACACCGAAGCAGTAAACTTGCGCGCCCAGCAGAGCCGTGTCGAGGATGCCAACGCCGCGGAAGCCGCCACCCGGCTGAGCCAGCTACAGACAGCTCTGAAGACAACACTTGCCGTAGGGCAGTCCATCCTTCAGCAGCATAACCTGTTCGACTTTCTCGGTTAGTGCGGCTAGAATACCCCGGGACTGAATGTTTCTGACAATTCGGAAATTGTTTCATGACATCTGAGACACAAACGATGCTTATCAAGACTGTGAATTTCGGAGATCTGGAAATACCAGAGGACAAGATCATAGACTTCGAAGAGGGCTTGCCTGGATTTCCCCAAATCCGCAAGTTTGCAGTTCTGGAGTTTGAGGATGTGAAGCCCTTCCAGTATCTGCAGGCGCTGGGTGATCCACCTATCGCCTTGCTGATCATCAATCCTTTCCTGATCGATCCAAGCTACGAGTTCCAACTGTCGGCCATGGATATGGAGGAGATTCAAAGCACGCAGGCGGGGGGTGTGGTAATTTACGCCGTGGCAACAATCCCCGACAATCCCGAAGAAGCCACCCTTAATCTCATGGCGCCGATCATCATCAACGAAAAGGTGCACAGGGGGAAGCAGGTCATTTTGCTCGACACAAAGTACACCGTTAGGCACCCCCTGTTCCGAAAGTCGGACGATACCGGCGCTGGGATCGAACAGGCATAAGAATCGTTTGCTGTCCGTTACGCGAGGGCCTGAGCTGCCCAGCAGGAAAAGACACGGATGTTAGTATTCACGCGAAAAAAGGGCGAGAGCCTCGTCATAGGAAATGAGATCGAGGTGACCATACTCAGTCTGGGAACGGGAAACGTGAAAGTCGGCATTACGGCGCCGCGTCACATCTCAGTTCATCGGCATGAGGTATACGAAGCCATAAAAAAGGAAAACCTCGCGGCAGCGCAATCGCAAATTCCCAAGGCGGACATCTTGAAGAAGCTCTTGGAATAATCGAACAACTTGCACGTTCTTACCTTCAGCTCGCATCAGCCTTACATCCATCTCTTGGCAGATGCACTCCCATGGACCTTTGGCGTTGTGACGCCTCGACTACCGTCCGGCAGAGTCCAGTCCTGGGATAGGCGGATTCGCCCTTTGCTCGACAACATCCGTCTTTTCACGTCTCTTGAAGCGGCTTTCGAAGACTGCCCGTGGGACTGGACCCTCGCGCATAACGTCAACGACTTGCTCGACACTCGAGATCTTTCGCTTCCGAGGGTTTTTGTGGTGCACGGCACTCTCAGCGGCCGTATTCTCCAGGACGGCGGGGGCATCGGCCGTGAGTCTTACTTAAAGAGCTTCCAAACACTGCTGAGGGCATACAGGTGCAGGGTGGTCTACATCTCCGCGCTGAAGCAACGCGATTGGGGGCTGCCTGGCGAGGTGATCCGCACTGCGATCAACCCGATGCACTATGGAGGTTATCGGGGAGATCACTGCGCCATTCTGCAGGTTAGCAACCACTTCAAAGAACGCGGCGCTATGCTGGGCTGGGACGTTCATCAGGAGGTCTGCCGCGATCTCCCCAGCATGGTTTTGGGAGATAATCCGCACCTTCCGGGAAGCAAGGTTGCCGAGAGCTGGGATAACCTGAAAGATCACTACCGCGCTTATAGGGTTTACCTGCACACCGCGCTCTACCCGTATGAGGACGGATACAACCTTGCGCTTCTCGAGGCCATGGCGACGGGAATGCCGATAGCGACCCTCGATCATCCCACGTCGCCAATCGAGGACGGGGTACAGGGTGTTGTTGCAGCCGGAGCCGCAGATCTGCGGCGAAAGGTTCTTGGACTGCTCGAAGACCCTTCAGAAGCCGCGAGGATGGGTGCTGCGGCACGGAGCAAGCTTGAGCAAGCGTTCCCGCTTCGGGATTTTCGGACTGCTTGGGAGAAACTTGCTTCTACACTACTGTGATGGCCGACTGCCTGAAATCCCCCGATTGAGATGGCGGCAGGTTGATCCTGGCAGGCGCTTATACAGGCATTCTCCATCCCAGTCGCAGTCCAGTCGCGCCATGCGCATCATTTCGCGATCTTCAGGGTTGGTAACCTTCAAATTGAGGTTGCGCTTGAGAAGCGAGTCCAGATATTTTATATCGGCATCGTAGCGTCGGCTTGCCTCTGGTGTTCTCTAGCCGACGGAATCGATGAATTTCGGGTAGTTGGTACTGGAAGGTTTTACGCTGCTGAGGTAGCGGGTGCCCTTTCGAATCTCTTCCAACTCCTGCTCGAGGCCGCTCCGCCTCGTTTCAAGTTGTCGAACCAGTCCTTTGCAAAGCTGCTCCAGCTGCACGGCCTGGCTTTTCACGCTCGTCGCCAAAGCCTGAATCTCGGCTTTTGACTGAGGATCCAGAATCATGCGGAACTTCTCCCATTCCTGCGCGAGCTGCGAGGTGCGGGCTGTCATCTGCTCGATTCTGGCCAGCAACTCCCTGTTTTTCAGGATGGATTCCGTCAGGGCCGACGCGCCTTCTTTTTGGGTTCGGTTTCCCGAATCTAGTATTTCAGCTTTGAATCGCTGGTATAGCTCGGAGAGATACTTGAGTTCTGAGATGAAAAGTTTCATTTTCTAACCGGAGATGTTCAGCGAGCTCAAGCCGGTGGTGCCGTTTTTGAGCAGGTCCAAATCTGCGGATTTGGACCTGTTGGCAGTGATCTCCGCCCTCGCCGATTGCGCCACCAGCTCGCCCCAGGCAGAGCGAAGATTTTCCAGCAGGGTAACGACCTCGGCCAGAGGCTCGGCGCGCTGCTCAACGTTGGCCTTGAAGATCCGTTGCTTCACGTAGTTGTACAAGCGATCGAGCGAGTCGGCGATCTCACCGCCTTCCTTAAAGTTGAGGCAGGCCTGTAGCTCGGAAATGATCGCCAAGGAGCGATTAAGGCAGCGAGCCCGTCCGGCGATATCCTTGCGCTTGATATGCTCCTGGGCTTGCTGGAGAGCATGGATAGCGGCGTCATAGAGGATCACCACGAGTTGGAGTGGATTAGCTGTTTTTACGGCCACCTCTCTGTAACGCTGGGCTTGCTGATTGGCGATCATTAGAACTCCTTCCTGTTGATTACCTAGCTCATTTGCTGCAGTGAACTGACCTGATTCGACAATGACGTCTGGTTCACGTTCAGAAGGCGCAGAGCCTCGTCTGCGCGTGAATACTCCAGTGTCAATAGCTGCCTTTGAATCGCCAGTCTGTCCTCGAACTGGCTGATCTCGTCGTTTATCCTGCTGATATTTTGGTTAAGCGAGTCTGTGGCATTGTGGATTGGACCCTGGAGCGGATCGGTAATGCCCTTCAACGCGGTCTGAAGATTGCTGAGAATGCTCGCTCCCTCGTCAGCGGGAGTTGCCAGAGTGACGGTTGCCGATCCATAGCTTCCTGTGGTGGTCTGGGCAATTGTCAGGTTCAAGCCTTCTTCCGGATGTCCGGTTGCGCCGGTCAATGTGAGGCCGCTCCCGACTGCGTCATGGCTATTGATGGTGCCCGCAATGTCAATCCCGGAGTCAGACGGGTTGTTGCCAAATCCTGTGGAATTGTCTGGATTGCCGGTCCGAGTTGACGTGACCGATATGGACTGGGCACTCCCATAGTTGTTTGTCGAGATTTTTATCTTGCCGGAGCCGTCGTCTGCAGCTGTGACGGTGTCACCATTAGCTGTCAGGGCGCTATTGATTTTTGAGAGGACCGCCTCAAAGGCGTCGCCATTGAGCAGGTCAACAGTCGTAACTATTGAGCCATGAGTGATCGTGAGCGTTTCATCGCTGTCCAGTTGTGTGAAGGATTTCTGCCCGACCACAAAAGCCTGTTCTGCCAGGCCGGTCACCTGAATAGCGTAGGTTCCCGCTTGCGTAGCACTTGTCTTTCCGTTGTACGTAGCCCTGCTGTCGGTAACCGACCCACCATCTACCTGCGCGGGGCTTCCATTCCCGAGCATCAGGGCGGCGACGCCCGTGATATCCGTTGCGAGGATGTTGCGGAGTTTTGTCTCGTTTACTGTGAGACTTCCGTCGTTGTTGAAGTTGAACCCTATCTGGGTGATCACGCCATAGCTCGTAAAGCCGTTGGAGATGGATTGCGTGAGAAGTTGCTGGATCCGGCTCTGGACGCTCCGGACAGTAAAATCTCCGGAAAGTACTCCCGCCTTCTTGTTCGTAGCGTCGTATTTGAACTGGGCGCTGTAAAACGTATTAAGGTCGTTATATGCGTTTGCGAAGTCTTTGAAGGAACTTACGATGGAATCTATATCGCTGGAGACCGTCACGGTTACTGGGGCCGAGGTGAGCGATTTCAGATTAAGAGTCACTCCGTCTAGGACGTCCGAGATTGTGTTCGAGCTCTTCGTAATGCTGATGCTGTTTACAGTGAACTGGGCATCTGCGGCAGCCTGGGTTTGGGTCAGACTAAGGTTGGTGCCGCCCGAGAGGTTGTTGGTTAATGTAAAGGCGTTTGCCGTGCCGCTCTGGTTGGAAGTGATAAGCAGCCTGTAAGGGCTGCTGCTTCCATCGTTGATGATGGTCGCCGTGACGCCGGCACTTGCATTGTTGATGGCATTGCGGATGCCAGCAAGCGTCTTGTTGGAGTCATCGATGGTGACGGTTACAGGGCTGCCGCTTCCCACCTGGATCACTAGACTCCCGGTACCGGCGCTGGTCGTATCGGTATCGGCGAAGTTTGCGGAGGCCATTGTTTTGGCTTGGGCGAGGCTAGTCACCGTGATTGCATAAGCGCCGCTAGCCGTTCCCTGGGACGCGGTGGCCGCTACGGCGGCATCGTCCGAAGAAGCGGCTTTGCGAAGCGAGAAGATGCTCCCATCGAGACGATCCTGGAAGGAGTAAGGGGTCAAGAGGGGAGTATCTCCATTGTAGAGAATCCCGGTGACCTTGTCCATAAAGGCTGACAGCTTGGTGTTCAGGGTTTGAAATGCGGCGACTTTGTTGCTACAGGCGGTGGCCCGGTTCCGCATCACGGTCTCAGGCTGGCGCGCGACCTGTATGAGATTGTCGACGATACTCTGTACGTCTATGGCAGGGTTGACTACATTGATACTTGATGTGGATCCCATAGGCTAGTCCTCCTCCGTCTGCGCAAAGCCGGCGGCCTCTGATCTGAAGACGGTATCTTGAGTTTGAAAGCGAGAAGCCTGAGGGGGGACTTTTGGACGCATTCAAATACCTTCAATGAAGGACTTGCCCAACGTATTGGACAAGTCATACGACAGTGTGCTTATCGGCAAGAGGGCGCGTGGAACAGCGGTTTCTGAGCCGATTCGGGGTTCAAATTGGCTTTCTGAGCGGAGCGTTTAATCGATAACTTTTGAGATCTGAAGTAGAGCCTTGTCAATCTTTTGCAGGCTTTGTTGAACCGTCTCGAAGTACTCGCGGTAGGTGGTCCGGATTTCGTTCGCCAGCAATTCTCTGCGCGGACGCCTGGCGAGTCCTGCCTGCCTGCGCAGGAAAGTGACATTTCCCATTTGATTGAAGCAATTCACGATGGGCGCCACGTGCGGGTTTGCATGGATGGCTGCCTTGATCCTCTCCAACTGCTGTAACACCTCTCTTGAATCGTTCTGTCCGCTTGTGCTACAGATTTCCAGCCCTCGCTGCAGCGCCCGTGCAAGTGCATCCGACTCCTTTAGATAGACCCTGAGATCCAAGGTTGAGTTTCGGGTGATGGTCTCTTGTGCTTTAAGGAAGGTGGCTTTCACCCTTTGGCGCAGGTCAAGATCGTTGCTGCAATAACGATACAAAGCCTCACGAAGGCTCATTATCGCCACCTGATCCTTCAGAATTCCTCCCTCTGTGGCATTGATGAAGCGGACTTCAGGGTGATTGCTGATTTCCTTCGAAATCCAGTTCCAGTAGGAAAGCAGCTTGTCGCTGGTCTCTATAGGGCGACCAAATATATCCTCCATTTTCAGTACATTCCTGCTTTCCGCGAGCGTCTGCCAGACAGCTTGCCATTCCTCAGGATCGTGGACTCCCTCAAACCACCTCTCCTCAAAGTGTAGTCCGGAACAGTAGATCCTCCCGTCACTGTGCGCCAGATCCTGGCCAACAAAAAGGATGGGATTGCAGGCAAGTACCAGTGCAAAGTCCAGAGCCATGGTGGCCACGGAGCCCCAGGCACGCAGCGACCCCTTGCTCCCCAAAAGATCAGAGAGTGCACGTAGTGAGGAGTTTTCGAAGATGCAGGAAATCGTCCTCGTGTCGAACTCCTGCATGGAAGCAGGGTATGCAGTCGCCTCCGCAACCAGGATAGCTGTTGTAGTGTGACTTCCCTTTAGATGGAGATAGTTTTCGTATGAGGGATCGCCAGTCAAGACAAAGTGAGGCTCGACACCCGCCGCCAGCAGCGGTTTGAGCGCCGTATCCGTGGACAGAATCAGCACTCGCTCCTCGCAGGAGCGGAACTCGTGAATGTTTTTGTCCAGGGACGGGCCGGCTGACACCACGACTGCGGGAATTCCCGAAAATCGTCCTGTGAACCCACTGACTCCTGGCGCGGCGATGGCTTTGGGCAGGTTGTGAACGAAGTTATCTAAAAACTCCTGAGACCTTGCGACTAGCGTATTGATGTCGGTGTAGATCTGGAGTGTTTGGCTCTGAATCATCTCTGCCGCTGACTTGAAGAATGCGGGCTCGAGAGCAACGGACGGCGGGTGACTGACAAAGACGCTCTTCTGTGCCCGTACCGGATCGAAGAAGGCCTGCCATTGCCTTGCCACGTCCGGGCCCGTTGCCGGCCAGGCAAAGTGCAGGTGGGGAAGCGAGAGCACCTGGCTTAAATCGCGCGCGGCAAAAGCAGCCTTCAGGATTGCCGCATCCGATTCGATTGCGAAGTAGTGGTTTGCCGGATCCGCGGACTGCTCGCGCAGAGCGTCGAGCACGTAACCCAGGCCGAATCCCAGGAGGATGAAGTAATCCGCTTCCGCCAGGTCTGTCTTCCTAACCAGCTGGCGTGCCTCCTTTAGGGGGTCGTAGCGGCTGTGCAGAAACGTGCTGGTTCCGCCCCGGTTGTAGCGAGCCGTCGGGACTCCCTTTGCGGAAGGGAACACTTCCACATTAATTGCGGCAGTCTGGCGCAGGTGCAGGGCTAGTTCCGGCTGGCTGCGGGAAAGAAGAGCAAGGTTTCTTTCGAGATAGCTCAAAGACACGTCCCTGTGCTTCTGCAAATTAATACTACCACCGCGGGGTGCCTGAGTTACACGCCATATTCAGACTCCGCATAGTTTCTATCGTCCCACGCTCCGTTGCGGCTTAGAGAAATTGGGCTCTGCCTTGGTGCACGGCAGCCTGCTGCTACCCTCGGTGCACGCAGCGAAATGCCCTTGAGCAAGGAGCGGGCAAGCATGCCTAGGGGAAGGCACGAGTAATGTGTTGAATGTGCTGGTGAGCGAGGTGTGGGTCGGAGCCGTGAGATACTTCGCGATGAGGCGGGCTCCCTTGTGAGAGGGAGCCCGCGCTACATTCGCGCAACGAGCTACATCAAGATCCAAGCAAGTTCATCAGAGCTTAAATGTTTCTCATCAAGTTGAGAACAACCTGGCTGTTGGTGTTGGCCTGCGCTAGAGCCGCGACGCCGGACTGTGCCAGTATCTGGTAACTGACCAGGCGGGAAACTTCCTGAGCGACATTGGCGTCACGAACCGCGGATTCCGCTGCCTGCGTGTTCTGCGACGTGGTCTGGAGCACCGCGGCTGCGGACTGCAGACGGTTGATGCCGGCCCCGATGTCCCCACGTTGGCTGGAGACACCATTCAGAGCATCCCTGAGGGTCGTGAGGGCTGCAGCGGCGCCGTCCTGGGTTGTGAGGGATGCGGTGCTAATGTTCACATCTCCGACGTGCGTGGCGTCGATTGTCGCGATTGTGACAGCGATCGAACTTGCGCCCGAGAGGTCGCCCACGAAGACCTTCAAGGATCCGTTGAGGCCGGCCGTGGTGAAAAGTGCCGTTCCATTGAAATTGGTCTGCGCTGCGATTCGCTGGATTTCGTCCTTTATCGCGGTGAACTCGGTATCGAGCGCTACACGTCCGGTGCTATCCGTGGTAGCGGTCGCAGCTTCTTCGGCCAGTGTCACCGCTCGGGTGAGAAGCTCACTCATTTGCGACAAGGCGCCGTCCGCGATCTGACCGACGGAAACGCCATCGTTAGCATTTCGCACAGCCTGGTCCAGAGCCCGGACGTTGGCACGCAGGCTGTCGGCGATCTGCAGGCCGGCGGCGTCGTCTGCACCGGTATTGATACGCTTGCCCGAGGACAGGCGCATCAACGTCCGGGACAGATTGATGTTGTTCATGTTGAGCTGGTTTTGAGCGCTTACTCCTGAAATGTTGTTAAGGATGCTGAATGATCCCATGTTATGGTTCCTCCCTGATATACATGGTGTTACTTTCCCTGCAACAACCAGATCGCGGCTCTGGCAGCCTCGGCGAGGGGATCGGCTCGGCAGCTCTAAAGCCCATCAAAGCGATTTATTTGGGTTTCACCCTGCCATATCGACTGAAGGAACGATTGCATTAGCGGAAAAATGGAAACTTGCCGAGAAAATAAAAACTGAGGCTATGCTGTTCCCGGTAGATAGTCTTTGTTCTTTGCGGCCTTCGTGGTCTTATCGGTTTGCTTTTTTGGATGCAAACAAATAGACCGCAAAATAACCAGACTTCAGCGGTTCACCGATTAACGCTTTCTGGCTTTGCAGGAGGTTACTCACGTGCCCTTGCGAGTTGTTATGTGGTGACAGAGATGGGCCGCTTGGATGTGGTGCGGGAATGCAGCATGAGCTCAGACGCGAACCAGAGACGACTGCTGCAGCCGGATCACGAAGCTCATGATCTGACATCGAATGGCTTCGGCGAGTTCGCAAAAGGCGAAACCAATTTCGTGGGTGTGAATGCTGGTCGGGGCAGCGAGGGGCTCGCTCCGCACAACTTTCGCTGTCACGTTCAGCGCCTTTCCCTGCTCCGGAATCTTGAGCTTCACGTCGAAAAGGGCTCCCAAAGGGAGAGTGCTCAAGTGACGGATGGCAAAACCGCCGCCGCTGATGTTGACAGTCTCGGTTTCGATCAGGGCTTGGCTCACCGGCTCGCGGCCGTTGACGGACGCATTGATGACGCGGGCGGCCAGCTCGACGTTGATCGTGGCGGGTACTCTCACGTACTCCCGCCGCTGGATCCTGCGCACAGGGCCCAGCGGCCAGACTGTCAGAAGTGGAATGGGATTCTGCACCCGCCTCATGACGATAGCTTCGAGGCAGTACGCTGAGCCCTGATTTGTGAAGCTCATCAGCAGCACCTCCCGGTCTTTTATAGGAGCAGGCAATCCGTTGCTGGAAGGCCATGCGATGAGGTAATCGCCGGGCGCTGCGTCTTCCACGCGGCTCAAAAAGGTGGTGGGGACTTCTTTGTCCGTACCTTTGATCTTAACCTGGACTTGGTCATTAACCTGCAACTGGATGTCTTGTTTCTCTCCGGTCATCTGCTCGCCGTCCCGATCGAACGCACCCGCAGTCACTCCTTGGAGGAATATTTCACTATAATGCTGATGCGTCGATTAACCACGTTGAAGGGATCCTTCCCGTCTCTCAATAGCGAATCCGCGTAACCGCGGATTTCTTCGATCTGCTTGTCTCCCACCCCGCCGGCGGTGAGGGCCCGGCGTGCCGAGTTGGCACGGTCAGCGCTCAGCTCGAAGTTCGTGTAGTTTGGCGAGATTCCAGGATAGGGCCGCGAATCAGTATGTCCCTCGACAACGACCTTGTTAGACAACTGCTTCAGCTGGCCGCCGATGGCTTCCATCAGGCGGACGGCGCTTGGTTTGAACTGTGACGTGCCGATCTCGAAAAAGACGTCATTGGCGGATTCCATTACCTCGATTCGCAGACCCTCCCGCACAATCTCGATCTTGATCTGGTTCATCAATCCCTCGAACTCAGGGCTTTTCGACAACTCCTGGACGAGGCTCTTTCCCATCTCCTCAAGCCGGCTTTTCTCAGCTTCCCGCCACTGCTTCTCGTTCAATTGAGCAGTCGGAGCCTTCCCAGACATGTTCACTGATGTGCCTGCCTCGATACGAAGGATTTTCTCTCCCGGAGCCTTGAAGTAGCTCCCGACCGCCTTCACGACTGCCTGGTCCTGGTTGAGAATCCAGAGTACGATGAACAGAGCCATCATTGCGGTTACGAAATCGGCATACGCAACTTTCCAAGCTCCTCCATGGACCTTGGTGATACGGCGCCGTTTCTTTACCACGACCGGATCATTCTTGGTTGTGGGTTCATCCATCAGGAATCCTTCCTACGTACAAATTTCTCCAACTCCAGGAAACTCGGACGGCTCTCGGATGGGATCGTGCGCCGCGCCATCTCCACCACGATGAGCGGCGAGTGCCCCCTGGCATACGCGACGATGCACGTCTTCATCGCTTCCAAATAGCGGACCTTGTTGTCGAGAACGTGCTCGACGTTGGTGGCGATTGGACTCATAAATCCGTAGCAGAGGAGCACGCCAAGAAACGTTCCGACGAGAGCGGCAGCGACGTGACGTCCGACGTATTCTGCCCCCTGATCGATCGAACTCATCGTTACGATGATGCCGAGCACAGCGGCCACGATGCCTAAACCGGGAAGCGAGTCAGCCACCTTCGACAGGGTTGCGATGATGGGTTTAGACTCAGTTTCGAAGGTTTCTATATCGGCGTCGATTAGCGCCTCGAGCTCGTGCGGTGCAACTCCTCCTGCCAGCAGGATCTTGAGGGCGTCGCAGAAGAAGTTGCAGTTGAATTCATCCCGCACGAATTCGCGATTCTTCGAGAGAACGTCGCTGTGGCGCGGGTTCTCGATGTGATTCTCGATCGCCAGCAATCCATCACGCTGCCCCACGATGAACAGGTCATAAAACGTCCTGAGAGTCTTCAAGTAGCTTTGCCGGCTGCGCTCTTTGGAACGGAACGAATCGAGCAAGGCTCGCAGGATTTTCTTCAAAAGGGTCGGAGGCGCCGCGATGAGCACACTTCCCAGTGCGGCGCCGACGATGATCAGGAACTCCGACCACTGCAACAGAACAAGCACCTCGCCGCCGGCGAGCGTGAACCCGATGAGGATCGAAGCGATGACGGTTATTAATCCGGTTAGCATGAGCATGATAACTTCAGTTCCAAAATGTGCTACAGATATATCTCCCTGTCTTTATCGCAAGAATATACGCACAGATTATGTATTTCAAAAACCGTCCGACGCTTCTCGCTGCTGAGCAATGGGGGACACACCGGCTTTCTCGAAGCAGACCCGGCAGGCGATCAGGATCTAAATGTTTATCGGGGAGACTGCCGCGCGGTGCAGTTCCTCGCTGCGCTGGTATTTAACGGGCGGTGATTGACGATTTGGCAAAGCGCAGCCGGGATTTTTTGAAGCGGGCTACTGGCTACGGGGAATCAGGAAATACCCGATATCGGTCGGCAGGGCCGCCGCCGGATTTGGAATTTCATTATTCTGAGGATGCAGCTTCAGTCTGCCAAATGCTCTTGAGGGATCCCCAGGCTCAAAGTCGCTGCCGGCGCAGTCCAACATCAATGGAGGATCATCGAGACAAGACGGTTAAGAGATTGCCTGAAGATTGGAAAGCAGATCGCATGAGGAGACCGGAGTTGCGTGAATTCGCCCATGGCTAGGGAGGCGGGTCCCCCTTTCCAAAGGACCCGCGCTCCACGAGGCCACGGTTAAGTAGTCTCCTCAACCCTGTTGGGTACTTCGGACTATCCCTGTTTGATCAACGCGAGCACGAGTTGGGCACTCTGGTTGGCTTGAGCCAGCGCTGCAATTCCCGATTGTGCCAGGATCTGATACTTGGTCAGATTGGCGATCTCCTCTGCAACGTTAGCGTCGCGAATGCTGGACTCCGCAGCCTGAGTGTTCTGAGACTGCGATTGAATCACCGAGACGGCAGCCTGCAACCGGCTGATGCCTGCTCCAACACTGGCCCGCATGCCAGAGACAGTGTCCAGAGCATTTTTGATTATGGTGAGGGACGAAGCAGCACTGCTCTGAGATGTGAGGTCCACGGTCTGCAGGTTGACTGTTCCCAGCGCCGTGACTTCATCCCCGCTCGCCGTGATTGTGCTTATGGTAACGGCGATGGAGCTGACGGAGGCTGTGTCGCCCACGAAGACGTGGAGAGTTCCATTGAGCCCGGATGAGGTGAAGAGTTGCGTGCCGTTGAAATTGGTCTGCTGGGCGATGCGCGCGATTTCGCTCTCGATCTGCGTGAATTCGGTGTTGAGCGATGTGCGTCCTGTTGAGTCCGTTGTTTGGGTGGCAGCCTCTGAGCCCAGCGTCACAACTCGCGTGAGAAGATCGCTGATCTGCTGCAGTGCGCTGTCTGCGATCTGCATTACTCCGATGCCATCGTTGGCGTTGCGCACAGCCTGATCCAGGGCACGGATGTTGCCCCTCAAGCTGTCGGCGATCTGGAGTCCCGCGGCGTCGTCCGCTCCGGAGTTGATCCGCTTCCCGGAAGAGAGACGAAGCAGCGTCTTGGAAAGGTTAATATTGTTGGAGTTCAGCTGTTGCTGAGCCCTTAAGCCTGCAATGTTGTTGAGGATGCTAAATGCGCCCATGTGCGAATTCCTCCCTGAATCCGACGCGGTTTAGATGTGGTCACCAGGGAATGCAGCCTTAATCCGTGGCCCGATTTCCCGGGTTTTCTCGACACTCGCGACGCTTTATCGTCCGATCGGCCGGGCAAGTTTAGTGGAATTTTAATTCGCCGGTGTGATTTTGAGAATCCGCGCCTCGGTGCGAGAGCGCTGCCGCGGCGGGCGCGCAGGTGCGATGATTCTGCTGCCCCTGGCCGAATGGCGTGAGATGATTTATTCCGATTGCTGCCCAAGGTGACTTGGATGAAAGAAAGTGCTGCCAAAGAGTCCATGCCGCCTCACCCGGCAGCGGTTCAACCCGATCACGCAAGACCGACGTGGTTCCGTACTCGAGAAATCACTCGATCCTGTTCACATTGAAGTTGTTAACAAAGGTGGTACTGACGCCTGAAAGGCAAGGCGGTGGGGGGGGGGGGTGCGGCTGGAAAATAAAAAGGCGAGTCCCCCCCCTTTCAAGGAGACCCGCCTTTTGAGCCCGCCACGGGTTGGGTGAGGAGGCTACCCAAACTTTCTTAACAACGTGAGTCCGACTTGGCTATCGGTGGCAGCTTGCCGAGGTGCAGCCAGTGTGGATTGTGTCGGGATCTGGCGCTTGGTCAGGCTTGGCGTTTCTTCAGCCATATCCGCTTTACGAACTGTTGGTTTGGCCGCTTGTGTGCTCTTCGGCTGGTTGATTACGGCTACTGAGCAAAGCTCGATGTAGTGGGAAGACAGCTGATGCTGTGCATCTAGATCAGCAGGATTGTTGGGGATGCTGAATACTCCCATGTTTGAATTCCTCCCTGAATTCGAATTGGGATGGGTGGATGTACATGAGGAGCGTTCCTCTGGGCGTCCATGCCCGACGCTCCCCATATGGCCGCGATCGGGAATACATGCTCCCCTCCGCGACCTATTGAAAGTTGAAGATCACCTCAGATTCTTCATCTCTGGGTTATCTTCCAAACTTACGCCAGCCATATCGTCGATTTGCCTCCGCAGGTTTAACCCAAAAATCGTTACACCACAGAGTGTCCATGATCCTTCGGATCACCCCCGCAAATAAAAAGAAGAGAAGAGACACAATACAGCAGGTAAGGGCATTAATGACGAAACACGAATGACAAACACCTCGACTGTTTTTTCACTCGTCATCGGCCACTAGTCCTCTACAAAACCAGTTAGGTGCATATTCCTTTGTTATATAGGCACTTACGAGGTCTCAGTGTCTTTGCGGTGTTGGATGAGGCTTCTGGCATCCAACTTGCATTGACTTAAGCGGACGCTGCCTTCCGGCGTCCCCTAGGGAAAGTGAGAATTCATGACCAGGATATTCCTTAATGAAAGGGAAATTCCGTCACCGCCTCCCAGCCTGACCTCGCTGGATGAGATCCTGAAGCATGTGGAGCATAGCTATCTTGCTCCGAACGACGTGATTAGGCAGATACAGGTGGACGGCCTTCCTTTGCTGCTGGATGAGTCTGGGGCAGTTCCATCCGATCTGATTCAGGGTATCGAAAAGCGGGAAACAGTTCAGATTACGACAGGAACCCTCCGAGAAATCGCGTGTGACTCCGTGCGTGAGGCTATCTCTTACCTCGATCGGATCGAGACTGCAATTCCTTCGCTTGCTTCGAGTTTTCAGGCTTTCCCGGGGCCGGAGGCATTTGCAGATCTGAAAGAGTTATACACGGGATTCTATTGGTTGAACGTGCTCTTGGACCGGCTGAGGGAGAGTTACAGGTCGCTCCTGGGAGCACCATTACCCCAGGAGCATCTCAGGCTTGTTTCCGTTCTTCAGCAGTTTGTCGACTCGCAGGAAAAAGGTGACTTTGTGCTCATAGCCGATCTTCTGGAATATGAGGTCCTGCCAATCATCCCCGTTTGGAAGGGGGTTTTTGTTGACATCGCCCGAAAGATGGAAGCTGTTCCAACCACGTAGTCAAGGGCCCGTCAGATGACAGAATCGAGTGCCAAAACCTTGACGCTGGTTTCAAAGGGAGAGTATGCGGACGCACCCTACCCGGTACATGGAACGGATCTGCATGTCGCCCAGAGGATTAGGCCGAGGCTGTGGGTCCGGACTGTGGCAGGCCCATCGATCGGTTTTGGTCACCTGAGGAGATCACTTGCTTTGGCACGGCTTCTGGAAGGGTCGCTGGAGCCTATCTTTCTTCTCGACAGTTCGGATATCGGATCCCAGTTGCAGGTTGCCGCCCAGGGGTGGAGCTTCGAATCTTTTAAGCTGAGCAGGCTCTGGTCAAGGCTTTCTCCGCCGCACGGCATTCTGATTGACACCCGGGAGACGGAGGGATTGGCGCTCCTGCTGGAGAAAGCGTCTGAGCGCTGTATTCCCATAATCAGCATTCATGATCTAGGGCTCAATCCGTTGCCGTCCGATATTGTCATCGATGGGAGCATCTCACCCTCGACTGAGGGCTTTCTGCGCAACGACGCAGCCTTCTTTACCGGTACGAGCTACTTGGTTTTGGAGCCTGTTTATGGCCTGCTGCACCAACGGCACAAACGCATCGCTGACAGGATCGGCTCGGTCGTAGTGAATATGGGCGGTGGAGACTCGGGCGGCTGCTTTGTCAAGGTGCTGGAAGGACTGCGACTCTGGGGTCGCGAGCTGGAGGTCGCGGGTATTCCCGGATTCGCCTTCTGGGGGCAGAAAGCACTGGCCGAGATCGACTGGCGACCCCTTCGTTTCCGCTGGGCGGCTCCTGACGAATCCGTCGCGAAACTTATATTTCGGGCGGACCTCGCAGTGACGGCCGGTGGACTCTCAGCGTTTGAGGCTCTCTGCACCGGCACGCCACTCATGGCGCTGGCCGCCGATGAGTTCCAGAAAAAAACCACCTCGACCCTGGCCAAGGCAGACGCCTGCATCGACTTGGGTCGCATGGACAACTTCAAGCCCGTTCAGCTGCCGGAAGTTGTTTCCTCGATGGACGAGGATCGGAAGCGGAGAGAGAGGTTGTCCCGCCGCGGGCGCCAGATCGTGGACGGCCGAGGTGCACAACGAGTCACGCGCGTCATACGACAGACAGTTTATGAACACGCGGGATTGGTTCCTCAGGGAGTCGAACTGTGATTCAGGCGTTGGTGTTTGACTTGGACGACACGCTCTACCTTGAGAGCGACTTTGTCGCAAGCGGGTATCGCGCGGTTGCTCGACACTTGGCAAAGCAGTATGGCTGCTGTTTCCGCAATGTCTATTACACGATGATGTCGGTGTTCGTCACTAGTGGCCGTGAGACTGTGCTTCCCACTGTCCTCCACAGGTTTCTGGACGGCCGGATCCCGCTTTCCGAGCTGGTTGATGTCTATCGCCGGCACTCTCCTCGAATACAGCTCTTACCGGGATACGGCGAGCTGCTGAGCAGACTGCACGATGGCTACAAGCTGGGAATAATTACCGATGGGCTGCCTGAGATGCAGCAGCGGAAGGTTCGCGCGCTGGGTCTCGAGCAGAAGGTGGACCGAATCATATACACGTGGGAATACGGCGCTGAAAAGCAGAAGCCCCATCCTCAACCGTTTTCACTGATGATGGATTACCTCGACTCGAAGCCATGCAACACAATTTACATTGGCGACAATCCCGAAAAGGACTGCCGGGGTGCCCATAGGGCTGGAATGAAATATGTTCAGGTCCAAATTCCTTCGCTGAATGGGCACGGGTCTGAGCCTGCCGGTGCCGATAAGGCTGAGTATATTCTGGATTCATTGTTTCGGCTGCCGCAAATCCTGAATTCCACGGATGGCTTATGAGACATGAGGATATTCTGATCGACAGGAAGATCATCGGTTCATCCAAAGTGTTCGTCATCGCGGAGATCGGCATCAACCATGACGGCAGTCTGAACCAGGCGCGGAGGCTCATCGATGCCGCGGCCGAATGTGGTGCGGACGCAGTAAAGTTTCAGACTTTCCGCGCCGACCGGCTGATGGTTCCCTCAAGAGACCGCTTAGCGCAGCAGGGCGAGGGTGGAGAGTCGGCCTACCAGCTGTTCCGGCGGCTGGAACTCAGCTGGGAAGATTACGAGAAGCTGAAACAGCATGCTGACGAGTGCGACGTTGCCTACCTTTCTACGCCTTTCGACGAGGAGAGCGCGGATTTTCTCGACAATCTCGGCGTGCCGGCGTTCAAGATTGCTTCCGCAGACGTCAACCACTTCCCGTTACTCAGTCACGTAGGCTCGAAAGGCAAACCCGTGCTGCTGTCTACGGGAATGTCCTATTTGAATGAGATTACGGAAGCCGTCTGGACGCTGAAGTCGTCGGGCACGAAAGAGATCATACTGCTGCATTGCGTTTCGTCCTACCC
>Ga0315277_10000590_pt1 | contig 57002 bp, 60 predicted proteins | sample YL17G05_15_MG_FD_203695 | JGI IMG/M metagenome (GOLD analysis project Ga0315277, IMG submission 203695) | Sediment microbial communities from Yellowstone Lake, YNP, Wyoming, USA - YL17G05_15 | ecosystem: Environmental > Aquatic > Freshwater > Lake > Sediment | place: USA: Wyoming | collected... | reverse complement strand
CTAACCTTTCAGCTAATTCAATATAATTTTCGCAGTCAACCAACAAACAAGGTGCATATTTTTCCAGAATTGGTATCCAAACAGGTAATGTCCCCGGGTCTTTTTTAATTATTTCAGAAGCTTTGTCAAATTGTTCTATTATTGACCCAGCAGGGGAGTACCTATCTCCAACTCTTATTTGTGGGTCAATTGGTCCCAGTTCACCGGATCCAGACATAACTATTTCATTTCCTGATAAAGCTAACATTGTTGCGGCACTCTTTGCTACCCCGGTAACTATGAATCTTATATCATTGAATTTGTTTCTTAATATTTTTACAATTGATTCTGTGGCTTCTGCCGATCCTCCAGGACTGTGAATCCAAATATCAACACTATCACCGGTAATGTTCTTAGTTACCTCTAAAAATCCATCTTTATCTGACAAATCTATTGCCATAAGTGCTTGAAAAGGCTGCTTTTGTGGGGACATAAAAGCAGACGCGTAAATGACTAACGGTCTCTTCGTAATCTCAACGAACTTTTTATATTTAGATCTTCTTACAATATCAAAGTTACCCGCCGTCGCCATCTCTTTCTGTATATCTTGCCAGCTACTCATTTATCGTCCTATCAAATCAAAGGATGTGAATTTTGTGCAGTTATCAGGTGACACTCTTACAGCCGGTCTAACAGCCTGCCTGTATTGGGCATTAGAAATGCCGAACATTTTCATTGATTTTTTAATTTGTTTGTTATTATCAGAGAAAGTCTTCAAAAAATCATTTAGTTTCGCTTGTCTTTTTGAATTCTGGTTTTTCATAACACCATTATATAACAAAGTACTAAATTTGGCTTAGATAGCAAGATTACAGTACGATAGCTTTTCGGGTTGAACAATCTGATGTAGCATGACAAAAATCTGTACAATTTGGTTCAAATTAGCATCCACCACCGACCCCAGTATACTATACTAAAAGCCTTATTTTAATTGCAAACGCACCTTTTTCTTTTATGACCTTTTTATAATCAGTAATCGCTTCTATTGATTTAATACCAGCATCAATATCCCCGCCACTAGATAAGGTATTATTAGTTCTCTCCGTTGTTAAAAGCGTTCTCAAGTCTGCATAATGCGTTACTCTTTCCACCGTGCAGATTAGCTGGCGGTGTGTCTCCTGATTTATGAAAATAATCAAGTCGCCAGCACGAATTTTTGAGTAGTCCAGTTGTCCAACCCTTTTATTGGCTCGTACCTCAATCGTTTTAGTCTTATTTTTTATTGCATTAAACGGTCGACTTCTAATCAACATTCTGTGCGTAGTCATATAAAATAAACCTTAGTAAAGTTGGTTTAATCCTACTGATTTAACCACATGCATATATAACTCGGGGTACCTACTCATATAGGCAAAGCCCTGTGGTGCCGTAAACCCGTATTTTTCTCTCATTTCGTTAAGTTTTAAAGGTTTATTTAGTTTATATAAATGTATTATAGGAAAAGCGTACGCTGCTTTTTTTAGCCCATTGTTAAAATCCTCATTACCGTAACCTTTTGGGTTAATTTTAATTGGATATTTAATAACAGGTGCTACTTCAACTACATAAAGCAAGGTTGAAATTGGTGCAGTAACATAAAACCAAATCCTTACTGATAGAGTTTTTGGTGTGTATTTTCTGAACTCGTGGTTTTTTACTCCCCTTTCAATAAGGTTGGCAAACTTAGGTTTGAGGCTAAAAATTACTTCATTTTGCATTTTTAAATAAATCTATAAAATAATATACTGAATAGTTGCGGAATAGCTTATAAGGATTTTCTACCCACGACAGAACCTCTTTATACAATGTTTCAATACCTTTTTCCCCAAACATTTCTCTAAACTGCTCGTAATTTACAATATAGTTTGGTAAGTATTTATAAGCCCCATGCTTTACGTATAAAGATTTTGACAGCTTAGCCCCAGACCAGTCCGTAATAAGCGGTGAGTACAAAATAATGGGTAACTCACTTGCTCTATAACCTAATACTGAAGCAGGTCTATAGAGTAGTTGCTCTTGATAAAAACCTGCATAATCGCTACCAGTTATTCTCAGCCATTCAAAGTCTATGCTTGTGTCTATGTTATCTTCTGCGTATAGCAATGCCCTTATTAAGTTTCTCAATGGGGTATTGTACTCAAACTTATTGCTCTCAGCATATTTGGTTTCATACCAACCGTGTTCGGGACAATAACTCTTTATACCATCATCATTAATAACAGTTTTAATGGAGTGCTTATCTGTTAAACCACAATACTTACAAGCTACCCTAATCCTCAGCCTTCCCTGTTCTGGGTCAAGAATAGAGACAATGGCGTTCTGATTCTTCGCAATCTTTTGTAGTATGCTTGGTATTTTAGATTGATTATTAAATTCCTCTTGTCGTCTATATTGATAAGAAATACCAGATAAACTACCTAACTTAGCCAGTAGTTCCTCAAACTGAGTTAAGTACTTATCTGCTACACCCGATGCTCTCAAACTAATCTGATATTTAATACCGTCTATTTCTTTTGTTTCAAACGGTGCAGTATCTATAATTTCAAATAACACCTCTATACCCTTTGATGAGGCTTCTCTTATCTTAGCCTCTAATGCAAAGGCAAGGCAAAAGACAGATAAAGTGCCAAAATGAGGTGATGAGTTCGGCTGAGCCCCTATGCTTATTCTTATTTTGTCTTTGTGAGTCTGTTTTGAGAGCCAGTTTAGTATATTTTCTTCAAAAACGTAACATGCACCCCCAAGTGGATTATGAACTTGTCCGTCATGTTCTATTATCGACATTTAAATCAAATTCCTTTGGCACGATATTACTTATTTGCCGTCATTATAGCACTAAATGGTTTTACTACCTATATTTACCCATACATCTTCAAACTCTGGATACTTGGGAATATATGCTATATTTTCTTCAATAACGTTTCTAAAGTTTGTCAGAAAGCCACCCCAAAGCTCGTTTACCTGCTTGACACCTGAAAAATTGAGTCTAATCTAAATTTAATGCTCATAAAAAGCCTTTGCCCGAGCCGGAGGAAACTCTTTGGTTTCGTGGTCGCTATCTTTTTAACTTTGGCCTTACACCCCAGTGTTTCACTGGCCGCACGCGAACAGACATTTGGAGTAGTCGCTTTAACTAATGTTGCGTCGATCGGTATCTTGGACGGAGACACCCAAACCGTAACCGCTCCCCTTCTCACCGGCGAACTCGGCGGAGCCTCTGCCGGAGACGTATTAGACGTTGTCATCTCGCCTAATGGAAAAACCACTCTGGTGTCCAACTTTTCTGCCAGCACGGTGTTTTTCATCGACACAAGCGATCCTGACGCACCTGAGGTGATAGGAAGCCTTGTCCTTAGCTTTTCCCCTGAAGACATGGATATGACTCCTGATGGGAACTATGTCCTGGTAAGCGATGGAGGACTTTCCACCAAAATAGCTGTTCTCAACGTAAAGAGTCGCACCCTAGTTGAAGAGTTCAACGACCCCACCCTCGCTAACCAAGCCGTGGCGGTAACACCGGATGGAGAGACAGTCCTCACCGCAGATACAAACGGCGGTGCAATAAACGCCTTTACCCTAAATGACAGCGGGCATTTAACCTATGTGGCTTCCACAGACGTTTCAAATAGCGATACACTTTTTCCTGTAAATATAGCTATTTCACCCGATGGGGAGACAGCTATTGTTGCGTCTGTTGCTGGCGATGCTGATGATATGGCTTTTCCGGTATTGAGTATCACAGGTCCCGGTCAAATAACCTTATCAGAAATGGTAACGCCAAGTGCCGATCTCCTGGGTGCCCAAACCGTTGTTTTTAACCATGAGGGAACCAAAGCCTACCTAAACTGTGAACAAGAAAGCGACACTACTAATGTGGTCGTAGTGCTTAATGTATCTTCATCGGGTGAGGTTACTGATTCTGGTACATCCATTGAAACTGATTTTGAGAATGCAAGCCAGCTATATGGTGTAGAAACAATGGCCTTGGATAACGCAGGGGAAAATCTTTATGTCTCTAACTTTGATCCAACGGCAGGTGAGACCCACATCCAAATAGTGGATGTAGATACCAACACTATAAGCAAGACTATAAGCTTTGATCCCATCTCCGGCACGGACTCCATTCCTACTGGTATTGCGTTCTGGATGTATGACATCGAGGGTCAGTTTGAAGACGGAGATTCTGGTTCGGACTACAATCTAAAATTAAACAGCATCTCCGGCATCAGTGTAAGGGACGCTGACTCTGAAATTGACCCACATACCAAAAACAGCGACAAGGAAATCAAAGTCATAGTAACAGGTAGAAATAGACCAACCGTTTCCTTTGGATTAATAGATGAAGACGACAAAGATGTGGAAGTAAATAAGTATGATATTCAAATCCAATATACAGATGTGTTGGGAAGGAGACTTGACTCGTACAAAACGTGGGTCAAGGGAATCGATCACAAAACGCCCGATAAGCCCGAGATAAAATACAAAGATGGGTTTAGGATTAAATACACCGGAAGTACCAAAGACAGGGTAGAAGTTAAGCCAATCAACAAGGAACTAAAAGAGGGAACATACTATGTGAGGGTTAAAGCTTACGATAATGCAGATAATACAGTTAACTCCAAAGAAGCCAAGCTGCTCATAGGCACCGGTTCCACAGGAGATCTTACTATAACCACATTGGGGGCCATAACCTATGACTCTAAGTACAAATACTATTACTACAACTCAAACCTACTTACTATAAAAGGAACCGCTAACCCAAGTAAGCAAGTTGACTTATATCAAAACGGTGCAAAGCTAACCCAGGTAACAGCAGGATCAGATGGTAAATACACCATAAACTACACCTTGGAAAACGGGATTTATAATCTTAAACTAGTCCAGGATCAGGACTCCATCCCGTTTACTTTAAATGTAGACAACACCTCCAAAAGTTTTCCTGCAAACCTGTTGACAGAAAACTAAATATTCATAATAATGCGGTTTAATCCATGATTCACTGGTGACCATAAATCAATGGCACGCTCTTTAATAATATATGTCGATTTCCAATCAGAATGGGTATTGAAAGGCCAAGGAGGAAGGGACATGTACCACGGCCAAATTAAGATGATTGACCCCATAAAGAGGTACTGCTTTGTCTCCCGGGACGACGGGAAAGGTGATGTTTATATCCCTCTAGAGGGTTTGCGCGTTTTTAAAGAGGGAAGGGAAAGCAAACCGATATTTAGAGAGGGCGGGAGAAACCCTTGTGTGGGAGATCGAGTAGTGTTCCCCGACATTACAGATCGCGGCAGAGGGCCCAGATCCAATGTGTGGGGGTTCGAGAACGAATATGATCCCGAGTCGACACCAGTCTCCATCAGTCCTGTCGACGACACCGACGGCAGAGAAGCCTTGGGAGAGCACAGGAGCCCTGCGCGGAATCGTCGGCATTCCGATGACCCGTTTTGGTGGAAACGGTACTACTAGAGAAATCGACAGAGAAAGGGCGGAACTTGGTTACAAGCATCATCATAACTGACCAAGTTCCGCCTTTCTCACAAAGCGTTTGTAGAAGTGCCTTTATGAGTGCGGATACCCGCATGTTTGATTAGTAAACCGTAGCCGACACCAGATAAGTAATAGTTGACAAATCAAGTCAAGTTAAAGATAATTCTATACGGATGATGAACAAGATTATTGCTTACGCTAAAACACACAAACTTATAGTTTTTTTAATCGCCTTAGTAATATATTTGCTTTTTAAAGGACTGGCCGTTTCATCAGTGGGTTCGTCAAAATTTTATTCACCGTCTGACTCGTTAAGTTTCCAGGGCGCTGCACCTATGGCCAACGTCTCGGATATGGCACTGGAAGTTGCTCCCACCCCCAGCACCCAGGAACGAAGGGTAGTAACGAACTCAAACTTCTCTCTTTTGGTTAAAGATGTATCCGACTCCATAGAAAAAATTAAGGCAAAAGCAACAATGGTCTCAGGATATGTCATCGACATCAACATTTCCAGGGGAGAGAGTTCAGAATCCGCGTATTTAACTTTAAGAATTCCAAACAACAGTGTGGACGATGTAACTAAATACTTAAGATCAATATCAGCAAAAGTAGTATCTGAAAATATTACAGGTACCGATATTACCGATCAGTACGTTGACGTGGAAACCAGAATAGCTGAGCTTCTAAACGTTAAAAGCAAACTTAATCAAATTATGGATAAAGCTACAACGTCGGATGAAATGCTTAGGGTTTTCAGTCAAATAAATAACATCAACACTCAGATTGATTCGTATAAAGGCCAGCTAAAGTACATGGATGCCTCTTCTTCAACCAGCAAATTGACTATAGCACTTTCCACGGACGAGCTTTCTTTGCCGTATGCGCCCGCGCAACCTTGGCGGCCCGAAGTCATTTTCAAGACTGCAGTTAGATCGCTGTTAGGAACGCTGCAAAGCATTGGAACAGTAATAATCTGGGCTGCAGTTTATTTACCATTAATTCTGGTGGTGTTTGTAGTGTACATTATTATAAAAAAGAGAAGATCTAAAACCAAAACCCTTTAGAATAGTAATGAATGGACTGTGTTGATATAAGGCAAAGCGACCACTGGTCGAACTACTTAAAAATGTACGGCTGGACATCGCACAAACTTCCTAGTGGTGCGATACTGCGTACAGCAAAATTTCCGTTTTTCAGCGTCGCAAAAATACAAAGAGCGTATTGTTTAACAGTCGATGATTTAAAAGAGGCCGAGCACATCTTCAAAATACATAGGGTCCTGTATTCTAAAGTGTCTCCCTCCGTCGACCAGGATCTGCATATTTTAGTAAGTTTTGGTTATAAGAGAAGGGGAGGAATTGATCTTCCACCCAGGACGGTTTTTATAAATCTACAACAAGATGAAGATACGCTTTGGAGAAATCTAACCAAAGATTGTCGATACTGTATTAATAGGTCGTGTAGGGAAGGTGATCGGGTGGAGATGGTCCAAGATCCTAACGGTAAGATAGTAGAAAAATACTATAAGGTAGTTAATGATCGGAGTCAGAAAACCCGATTCTATACTCCGTCACTTTTAGATCACTTAGAAAAAGTTAAGTGTTTTGGGAAAGAGTCGTTCATTTGCACCGCATACAGTGAGGATGGGCGGGTTTTAGGTGCAAAAATGTTTTTAGGTTTTAACGGCTGTGTTTGGTATATGTATTCAGGAATAACAAAACCGGGTGAAAAAAGCTGCGGAAACTACCAACTTATGTGGGAATGTCTTAAGTATTTTAAACAGCGAGGCTATAACACTCTGGACATGGAAGGTCTTTCCGACAATCGTTTGAAAAGGCAAACAAAAAGATGGAAAAATTATAGCGACTACAAGATGCAGTTTGGGGGCAATATCGTGGACTATCCCTTGCCGTACGAGAAATACCGTTTTCCGCTGTTATAGTATAATAATAGCATCCTGAACGAGGAGGAGCACTATGCACTGCGCGATTTTGGCATTGTTCAGACGAACACTGGTTACAGTTCGCGTACTTGTGAAAATACTCCGTACGCACCGCGACATCGTGGGATATACACTGATAATAGGGTCTATGCTTGTGGTCATGGCTGCCGCCTTAATTAATGGTGGGAGCATCGCTCTATCGACACTGCAGACAGTTATGGCGTGCGCCGCTGTCAGCGTTGGGTATTTGTTCGTTTATTATAAGAAGAGTATTTAATCCAGTAGGTATGTTGGGAAGGCAGGTGTTTATGACATCACAGAAACAAACGCCTTCCCAAGCTTTTCGTTTGTGATACAATCTTCCAGTCAATAAATTTCTTGAAAAGGAGTCAAAAATGGAATCAACAGAAAATAAAAAAGATGGTATATATTTAGGCAACACAGCTGTTATGGGAATTTTGGTCGTTGCTTTAGTTTTAGCTGTTGCTACAGGCTTTTTTGCCAATAGCTATTTTAAAACTCCTGCGGCTAAGCCCGATACCGGTCAAACCGCACAGCCGGCCCCCGCTGTTAAAGGACAGCAAGTTTCAGTTACGCTTCAGCAAATAAAAGACGTTTTTAACGGAAATGTAGTTAAGTTTGGGAATGTGGATAACAAAGTCTTGTTTGTAGAAGTCTCCGACCCAAGTTGTCCTTACTGTAACGCCGCCGCAGGTAAAAACGGGGAATTAAATAAGCAAATTGGTAGTAATTTCATTTTAGTTAAGGATGGCGGAACTTATGTGGCTCCTGTGGAAGAAATGAGGAAGTTAGTTGACGCGGGAAAGGCGTCTTACGCATATATTTACACACCGGGCCACGGCAACGGAGAGATGGCAATGAAAGCTCTTTATTGTGCTTTTGACGCCGGAAAATTCTGGCAGGTACACGACCTTTTGATGAGCGCAGATGGTTACAATCTTATCAATAACACCGTTAAAAACGACAAAACAAAGACCGACACACTGGTTTCATTCTTGAAAGACGCCGCAGATTCGACACAGCTTAAAGATTGTATTGACAGCGGCAAGTACGACAGCAGACTCCAAAGCGATACCAGTCTTGCAAATAGTCTTGGGGTAAATGGCACGCCGGCATTTTTTGTTAACGATAAACTCTTTGCAGGAGCTTACAGCTATACGGACATAAAGCCTACGGTCGATGCGGCATTAAAATAGTCGAAATATGGAAAAAACCAACGCTCTGTATGTGGTTGCCACGCCAATTGGGAATTTGGAAGACATAACCTACAGAGCGGTTTCGATTTTGAAGACCGCAGATATAGTCTACAGTGAAGATACCCGCCAAACCAAAAAGCTTTTTGATCGGTACCAGGTTGTTACGCCATTAAAGTCCTACCGCGATCAAAACCATAACCGCGTTTTGCAAGAAATTTTAGACTTGCTGGAACAGGGGAAAAAGCTGGCTTTAGTTTCCGATTCAGGCACACCGTTAATATCAGACCCGGGCTATAAGCTCGTGAAATCAGTAATCGACGTTGGTTACCTGGTTATTCCGGTTCCCGGAGCATCGGCGGTGATCGCGTCACTGTCCGCGGCAGGACTCCCAACAGACAAGTTTTCCTTTTTAGGCTTTCTTCCCAAATCGGAAAGGAAAAGAAAGGAAATATTAAAGGAGTTTGGGCAACTGGACTCAACCTTGGTGGTTTACGAATCGCCTTATAGAGTCGTAAAACTGCTGAAGGAAACCTTGGATACTCTGGGCGACAGGGAGGTTTGTTTGGCCTGTGAAATTACTAAAATGTACGAAAAATTTGATCGCGGACGGGCAAGTGAATTAATCAGCAAACTGTCAACACAAAAAACTAGGGGTGAGTATACGGTACTGATTTCCAAAATGCTATAATGTTTGGTTACAATGACGGAACTTGAGCAGGAAAAGAACCACGCTGGATTAACCGTAGACCAAATTAAAGAGATAAGAACGCGCCTAGAAAAAGCCCTAAATTACATGGGCGCGGAAAACTTGCGTAAACTAAAAGATCTGCGCGACAACGCGGAAGCCAACCCCACCGACCTTTTTATGTTTATTGAGCAGCTGCACACGCAAAACCAGGCTTTTAATTTTAAAGATAAGTTCGTGCAACTAGAGGAGTTAAGGTACCTACTTTCCGAGCCCTATTTTTCCAGGATCGACCTTTTTAACCCCGCTGACCATCGGGTGGACAGTATTTACATAGGAAAGTTTGGGGTGTCTGGGTTAGTAACAGACTGGCGGGCTAAAATTGCTTCTATTTACTATAAGTATAGGTATCCTCAAAAAAATGTTAAGTACGACACGGAAAACGGACAAATAACCGGGGATCTTCAATTAAAAAGAACCTTTGAGTTTGACAGCGGGGACCTTCTCAAATTTTACAATAACGACATTCAATTAGATGAAAACGAGATTATAAGCGAAAAGATTTTAAAGCGTACCGGCGGAGTTTTAGAAGACATTGTTGCTACAATTCAAGAAAGCCAGATGGAAATAATTGAGCACGATCCGCGGGGTGTCTGCGTAGTTCAGGGTTGTGTGGGCAGCGGGAAATCTACGGTAGCCATCCATAAATTGGCACACATATTTTTCAACTACAACACTTTTATTCGTCCGCAAAATTCGCTTTTGGTGGCAAAAAACCAAATTTTGGTGGGCTATCTTTCTACCCTCTTTCCCAAACTGGGTATTTTTGACCTAAATTACGGCACTCTAAAGGACTTACTTATTAGGATAGTTTTTGCTCACGGTATAAAAACCTCACTTGATCTTGGTAACGAAAACGGTATGGAAAATGTTGGGAGCGACACTATAAAAAATTTGCAAAAGTCCGCGCAGGAGATACAAAAAGGTGTTGAAAACCAAATTGACCGTTTAGAGCAAAATCCGCTTTATTCGTCATATTTTAGCTTTGTTTATGATTCTGATATGTCGGGCCAAGAAAACCTGTTAATGTTGATGGAGGACTTGGAAGAGGAAATCAAGTACCAAAAGGAAAAGCTTGATGCCGGAGCAACAGGATCGTTTGAAATTAGATGCTTGAATAATATTAAAAATCTTAAAAATCTGCTAAAAGAGATTAGAAAAATTTCCAACCACCTTAGAACCACCACCTTCCCGCTGCTTTTAAGATCTTTTAACGTTAACGTCAAACAAAAATTAGTCTATAAGGACGCTCTCCAATTTGTGTACTTGTATGCTAATGTTTTTGGAATTCCCAAGTTTAAAAAGTTTGAATACTGTGTGGTTGACGAAGGCCAGGATTTTTCTTTGTTGGAGTATTTGGTTCTAAATAAACTTGTACTACGGGGCCGTTTTTGCATTTTGGGCGACTTAAATCAGTCGTACATAAAATCGGGTTTGAGCGATTGGAAAGAGGTGGAGGAAGTAATAACAGATGCCAAAGAGCGCAAAAAGTTTGAGCTTATCACCAATTACCGAAGTACCAAGCCCATTATTGACTTTGCCTGCAAGATACTTTCCAAATACAGCTCAAACTTTTTGCCCAAATCCATAAATCGAAGAGGGTCAGAGGTGGTTGAGATAGAGGCAGGCATCGAGAACACGATCGATCTGGTTATGTCGCATCTGTCTCACGAATTAAAAGCTTTAGATAGAAGCATCGGCATTATTTGTTACGACGTTAAGGATTTTGAGTCGATCCTGGATATTTTAGACAAAGACTACCGCAAAATCTTAAAAGAAAAATTGGTTGTTCTGAATCCCAAGGACCGAATTTTTTATACCCCCAGGGGCGTGTACTTAACTATGTTTGAAAACTGTAAAGGCCTGGAATTTGCTAAGGTTTACATTGTAGGTATGAATAAGAACACCGCGGATCTTTTTGAAGCCAAGAAGAATTATATAGCCGTAACCCGTGCCATGAACGAGCTTGTGATATTTTATCGCTCGTAATGACGAGGGTGGAGGATTTACTTGCTATAATCTTTTCATGGAGATATTAGCTGGCTCGATTAAAGAAGTTAGCGTGGTAGGAAGTTCGCCGATTATATTTATCATAGCTCTTCTTGTGGCCCTTTTTTTAATTGTTCGACAAGAATATTGGCGATTAATTACCCTAGCACTCAGTTTAGTATCCGGATTATATAGTTCGTTATTAAAATACCTTTTCAACGAGCAAAGACCCGTAGGTTACATATCGACCGGGTTTATTCCATGGGAGCGGGTACTAAAATCGGAGGCATATTCGTTTCCCAGTACGCACACGGTTTGGTACACCGTATTTTTTGGTTATTTGTTTTACTTGTCATTCAAATTAAGGGGGGTTGATAAAGTTGTTCGACATGTGGCGCGTTTTTTTTGCGCTTTTATGATAGTTTTTGTAGGTTTGTCCCGTGTCTTACTTGGTGCGCATTTTGTTAAGGATGTGGTTTTTGGGTACTTGTTCGGGATAGTTTATCTTAGCGCTGTCATATTTTGTGAGCGACTACTGTACGCGAAGCGAAATAGAGGAAACCACGGCCATGGCCGTGGTTCATCATATGCGTTGAAAGATTTTTGGAACAAAGACCAGCAAAAAAACTGCTAAAGCACAAATCGACGTAGTTAAAACATACCCCGCTGACAAATCTTTTATCACGCGCGCCCCCTCGTGGTGCTCGTGAACTAAATGGTCTATAAACTCCTCAATGGCCGTGTTTATAAGTTCAGCAGACAAAAGCATTCCGCAAACCACTACTAAGGCGATCCACTCCACAAGCTGAATTCTGTAAAAAAATCCCGCCACGACGGATACAATCACAATCGCCAGCTGGATTCTAAAATTTGGCTCATTGGCCGTGGCGTGCAAAATTCCACGCACGGCGTATTTAAAGCTTTTTAAGTGTCGTCTGGGGTGATGACTTGAAATTAACTTCCCCACGGTGTAATAATATACGCTTCAAAGGTATAATCAAATAATGATTCCTAAAGTTCAAAAGAAACTAAGAAAACTTCTCCCGATTATAACCATAGTCGCTCTGGCGGCGGGGGGATTTCTGTACCTAAAGTCAAAAAACGGAGTTACCAAGGTAACCGCGTCAAAAGCAGAAATCAGAACTATATCCAAAACCATTTCCGCTTCAGGTGAAACGGGGGTTTTAGACAACTTTACAAAACGTGCTTTAATTGCCGGCAGTATTAAAGACATCAAATTTAAAAGCGGCGACACGGTAAAGAAAGACGAAGTGATAATTGAGATGGATCAAGCCTCTTTAAAGGCGTCGTTGGACACAGCCTACTCGTCGTACCTTTCCGCTAAAGCAGACTTTGACTCCTACGATGAGCAAATTAACGCTGCCAAATCCACAGAGTCGGTAAGAAAAAGAGAGAGGGATGAGGCTTGGCGTGCCTATATGGCTAACAACAGTGAAACTAATAGACAAGCTTATAAAAACGCAGAGGCTTTGTACCAAACAGCTTTGTCAGATTTAACAGTTTTAGAGGACGACGAGAAAGCCACTCAAAACGCCACATATTCAACATACTCAACTTACTACTCAGCCCTGAATAACTATAATAATTCTACTATTAAATCTCCGGTAGATGGTCAGCTGGCATTGGCCGATATTTACACAGGCTCTTACGTAACGGCGGGCCAGGAGCTTTTTTCGATAGTCCACCCTCAGAATATGGTTTTTAAGGCGGAAATCGATGAAGCCGATATAAGTCATGTGAAAGTTGGTATGAAAGCAAAACTAAGTTTAGATAGCTATCTGGGCGAGTCGTTTGAAGGCATAGTAGTGAATGTTGATTCAAAAGTTCAAACCTTGTCTAGCGGCAGCACCGTGGTATTGGCGGACATCTCTTCTAAAGACAATAAAATCCTTCCGGTCGTGGGGCTTAGCGGGTCAGCGGATATTGAGTTTGATAAATCTGGCAGTCTTGTTTCCATTCCACCCGATGCCATTATTGACGATGCTGACAAAAAATACGTTTACGTTGTAGTGGCAGATACTTTGGTTAAAAGGGTGGTGGAGGTAGGTTTTGAAGGGGATGATTATATAGGCGTGGTTTCAGGTGTTAATGAAGGAGATATGGTGGTTACCAATGTTTCTGACCTCAATCTAAAGGAGGGGCAAAAGGTTTCCGTCACAGCGGGGTCGCAATGACCATAAGGTTTAATTATGACAATTATAGACGCGCAAAACATCGGAAGGCAGTACTCTTTGGGTGGAAGTATATTTAAAGCTCTGGATGGGATAAATTTAAAAATTGAACAAGGAGAGTTTGTAAGCATTGTAGGCAAGTCAGGTTCGGGAAAGTCTACTTTAATGCACATTATAGGGATGTTAGATCGTTCGACCGAGGGCAGTCTCTATTTTTCCGGAAAAAATGCTTACGAACTTGATGATATAGAGTTGGCGAGGCTGCGTTCAAACGAAATTGGTTTTGTCTTCCAATCATTTAATTTGTTGGCAAGAACAGGATCCTTAGAAAATGTTTTGTTGCCGTCCGTTTATACTTCAAAAAAGTACGACGCTAAAGAGCGTGCTTTAAAGATTTTGGAAAAAGTGGAACTTTTAGACAAGCTTAAAAACACCCCAGCTCAACTCTCCGGCGGACAACAACAACGTGTAGCCATAGCCCGCGCCTTAATAAACGATCCAGCTGTAATTTTGGCTGATGAACCAACGGGAAATTTGGATTCAAAAAGCGGAGATGAGGTTATGCGGTTATTAAAATCCCTCCACAAGGAAGGAAAAACGGTCGTTGTGGTTACACATGACAACGATATTGCTAAGAAAGCCAATAGAATTGTGAGTATTACCGACGGCAAAATTGTTTCCGATCAGATAGTATGAGTTCCTATTTAAGGCTTGCGTTAAAATCACTTTTTTTAAACAAAGTTAGGTCGCTTCTAACCATGCTGGGAATAATCATTGGCGTAGGTGCCGTCATTATTTTGACTTCACTTGTGGGTGGTTTAGAGAAACAAATTCGTGATACCTTTGAGTCGCTTGGAACCAATTCTCTCTTTGTCTTTCCTGGCTCCATAAGTGATCAGGGAAGCGGTCCCACAGGAACGGCCGTTAATAAATTAACCTATGCGATGGTGGATAATATTAGAATTATTGACGGCGTAAAAGATGCCTCACCCCACATTGAGCTAACAGGGTCGGCGATATACGCAGATAAAGAAGTCAAAAACGTGAATATTAATGCGGTAGACGCTAATTTTATGGATATGTATAGCATAGATATTGCGGACGGAAGATTTATGACCAAAGGCGAGGTTTCAGGAGGGCGGATGGTTGTGGTTATAGGGCCATCGTTAAAAAGCGCGCTGTTTGGCACCCAAAGTTTTTTGGACAAAGAAATTAAAATTAAGGAAAAGAGATTTACAGTTATTGGCGTAACAGAACCAAAAGGAACTTCTTTTGGAGTGGATATGGACAAGTCTGCTTATTTTCCATATACGGTGGCCAAGCAGCGGTTTCAAATAGAGCGTCCAACATATATTTTGGTTAAAACACAGGACACCAAGATTCTAAAAAAGGTCCAGCGCGATATAGAAAAAACTCTTCTCAGGCAGCTAAACAAAGACGATTTTTCAGTAAAGTCGCAGGAGGAGGGAATTAAGTTTTTTCAAGATATTTTGGGAGTTTTGGCCAGTGCGCTTGGAGGTATTGCCGGGGTTTCTCTGCTAGTTGGAGGTGTGGGAATTATGAATATTATGTTTGTTTCCGTTACCGAACGTACGCAAGAGATTGGTCTTAGAAAGGCGGTGGGGGCTAATTCGCGCGACATTCTAACGCAGTTTTTGTTGGAAGCCGTTATATTAAGTTTGGTTGGCGGAATTTTTGGCGTGTTGTTTGGTGTTGGGGTGAGTCTTGGCATGACCAAGTTTATTGACACCTCCGTTAACTATTTTTACGTGGCACTGTCTTTTGGCGTCTCCGCTTTTATTGGGGTGGTTTTTGGTGTAGCACCGGCTATAAGGGCGTCAAGGCTGGATCCTATTACAGCGCTTCGTTACGAGTAATGCCCGCTCCAAGCCCATCGAAAAATGGTTACACGAATTTTTTCTTGTGGGTTTGTTCGCTCGCTTCCCACCAATCACGGTAAGAGCACGTCGATCTGCTTAAGAGTGTAAGTGGTGTGGTCGACCAAATATTCCTCCGCTATTTTGTTTGTAATGTCTTTGTTGTCCAACAAAACCGCCCATTTCTTACTGCTGTCGGCCTCTTTGTCAAAGACACTCACAATTTCTGCGCCGTAGGTATAAAGGTCTTTTTCATAATATAGGCCTTGTTTGTTACGCAGGTCTCTTAAAAAGTCCTCTACCGTGTCAATATTGAGCAGCTTTGCCTGGTATTTTTTTGCTTCCTGACCGTTCTCCACAACTAAATGGACGGTTACTTCTCTCCTTTTAACAGCGGGTCCTTCCACGACTTTTTCCGCAGCTTTAAAAGAATCTGTACTCAGAACGCCTTTGACATAAAAAAAAGTTGTTGCCAATAAAATTACATAAGCGACTTTTAGTGCTGTGGAGGCTTTTAACGTGGTAAGTATTTTGCGACCTTTTGTAATCTTTTTAAGGTTAAACCTGTTCATTTTTAAATTCTAACACATCCGCCTTCATGACGGATTTAAACCGATTTTCGTGATAAAATGGTGTAAAGGCCGAGCCTCCGTAGCTCAGCGGATTAGAGCGCTTCGCTTCGGACGAAGATGTCGGGGGTTCAAATCCCTCCGGGGGCGCCAGTTGATATGCAAAGACCTGATTACAACGATAAAACTTACGACTACACTAAATACTGGAAAGGGCGGGAGTATGAAGATGCCAGTGAAATTACCGCGCTCGCTAAAATGCTGCCAAACAAAGGAAAACGCATTCTAGACGCGGGCGGGGGCTTTGGAAGGCTTATCCCTGTCTATAAAGACCGTTTTGAGGAAGTTGTTATTTTTGACCAATCGAGCAAAATACTGTCCCAGGCTCAGGATCACGCCAAAACTCTGGGAATTGGTATAAAAACTCGGGAGGGCGACTTATATAAGCTTTCGCAGTACGGTTTGGGCAAGTTTGATTACGTAGTTATGATAAGAGTCGCGCACCATTTGGACGACTTGGGAAAAGCTTTTCATGAAATAAGTCAGCTGCTTAACCCTGGTGGAGTTTTCATTTTGGAATTTGCCAATAAACTTCACGTAAAGTCGACCATTAGAAACGTGGCAAAACTCAATTTTGACTACTTTAAAACCGATCCTGTAAGTCGTGCTAGTAAAGACGTAACGTTTTTGAACTTTCATCCCGATTTTGTGGAGCAGTTGTTAAGGGAAAACGGGTTTAAGGTGGTGAAGAAGCTTTCCGTTTCTAACTTTAGGAACGACGCGGTGAAGAAAACTTTATCTAAAGACTCGCTCTTAGTCTTGGAAAACTTGCTTCAAAAGCCCTTTGGCTTAATAAACTTTGGCCCTTCCATTTTTGTAGAGAGCGTTAAGATTTAAGTTGAATCAACCACCCTTGGAATGTACAATCGCAGCATTACCTACGGAAAAAGGAGAGGGTAGCTACTGAACAGGGACACCCAGGAGGTGTGTATATGTCGTACGAATGCCCCGTACACGGTACTTGCAAGGCTTATTTGAGTACAAGCCCGCCTACATGTGCAGTGGTTGTAAAGATGGGGTATACGTGTCCGACACACGGCATAACCGACGAATCGGAGACAGAAGAAGCAGGCCGGCAAGCTTACTCGTGTCCACAAAAATTGTGGAAAAGTAGTAGAACCGTTAAGAGCTGTTTTATGTGGGCACGTTGTGCATGTTGTGATAGAAGAAGCTCGATCGTCATAATTAAGGCTGCCCTCTCCAAGAGAGTATCAATCCGCACGCGGGGTGGGGGGATAAACAACAGATCAGTCATAAGATCTCCCCACCCTAGTAAATCCATTTTAGGGTGTATAATTTCTGTGTCACCTACATAATAAAGAAGGGGGCGCAATGAAAACCGTCCTTTCGTTGTTGGACAAAATGTTGATGGTTGCGCTGGTTGCGTTCGTGGTGGTCGGATGTGTGGCAGATGCAGTATCAACAGTTCCACGGAAGATGCATATGGTTAAGTGCCGTTTGTCACTGTGGGTACGAGGCATCCTTGAGAGTGAAGCAAGTGGGTGACAAGAACAGGGGCCGGGCTTGGCGAAAGCCGCTTTCTATCAGTCATACCAATGATAGTGAGCTCGGCCAATCTTTCTGTCGTTTTGCAGATTAATCAATTTAGACTATAATTATTTCCATTGACAGCGTAGATGATTCTCGATGACAGGGGGGGGAGATATCCCATGGAAGCCTGTTGCTACAAAACACCGTCAGCACGTTCGACACGAAGGCTTGTTACCGACGGGCTTGTGCTCATCTCCGCCCGTCCATCTTATGCCTCCCTGGAATTTACGCGCGAAGTGCTTAACCTCGTGAAGCGGCGCGGCTATTCAAAAAGGACCAGGCAATTTGCAAGGTGGGGACTTGTTTATATCGACCGGTGCGGATCGACATCGTGCGACGACCTCCCACAGATCGTCGGGGTGTTGAAGGCCCTACTTAATGTTCTTCCACGGTAGTGGCGGTAAGGCGCTCTGATAAACTGACCAATGCGGTTAGAGTTAGAGCGCCTTTTCAATACACTAACATCCTCCAAGGTATATAATTTTAGTGTCACCCACAGAACAGATAAGGAGTCAACGATGTCGCTACTAAAAGTTCTAGCTGCGCTCTGGCACTATCTGTCGTCCTGGATATCGCGTGTTCTTGAGTTTGATGACTATCCGTACATACCGTGATGAGTGTGAGGTAGGTGACGAGGAGTCGGGCCAGGCGAAAGCCGTTCTCCATCAGTTAATAAAACTGATAATTGGCCCGTTCCATTCAATACACCAAATAAACTTTAAAGTATATAATTCTAGCGTCACCTACAAAACAGACAAGGAGGGAGAGAAATGTCGCTGCTGTTGGTTTTGCTGGTGGTCTTGGGAATACCCTATGGGTTGTTATGGCTGGTCTGTATCGGGGTGGCTACGGTCATCGCACACGATGCGCGGAGGAGCTGGCATGAGAAGGTGCGACGGACACATGCCATTCTTGATGTGTTAACTGTGTTGGCGTTCGCGGCGGGACCGGTGGTCGTAGGGACCTGGCTGCTGGTGGGTGTGATTTGGTGTCGCTTGTTGCCTCGGATACGGAGCGGCATCCACATTAAAATTAAGTTACATGACCGATACATGCGAGGGTAATTGTAAAGTAGGTGATAAAGGAGATTGAGCCCGGCAAGAACCGTCTCCTATCAGTCATAAGCTGATAATAGGCTCAATCATTATCAATGGAGGTGCCTTCGTGTCAACGCTTTATGCCGTCCTATTAAGCGGTGTACGAACCCGAATTGCTGCTGCTCTTGATGACACCGGCGACGGTAGGATTGACGTTAACGCCGTAAGAAACACTCTTATCGTTGCCAAACGGTGTGCGCGATCACAGGAAACTGTCCTATTAGCCGAAAAAGGACTTTCCTTCATCGATCGAAAAGCGGAACCATCAGATGATGGCCTTCTTCAGCTTTTTGAGATATTGGAGGACTTACTTAAAGCGTTCTAGCTTTTGGCCTAACCGGTCAGGGGTTGGGACGCTTTCTTGTATTGATTGCAGATTCACCAATTCAGGCTATAATTATTTTAATTGACAACATAAGCAACTTAGTAATGGGAGTAGGAGAAAATCGATGAAAATTATTTTGGTGGGGCCCGGGTTGTTGTGGGCGGTGGTGTTCGCGCTCGCGCCGGTCTTGTGGGGCGCATATGCGATTATAACAATGGTTGCAGTTGCATTAATCCCCCGCTCGATATGGACCGATAACCGGTGGATAAGGCTATACGGCGCCGATTGCCTTATAAGCGAGTTGCTTTAAAGTCCAAAAGAAAGCAGGTGACTTAAGAGGGGAGTGTCGAACCCGGCGAAAGCCGCCCCGTCAGTTAATCAAGACTGATAACAGGTTCGACTTTTCATAAGCTTAAACGCGTCGTACAATCACTATGTCACCTGCGAGAGGTAAAGGAGAAAGAAATGTCGCCAATACTAGAGATCCTCTGGACCTGGTACAAGTGGCTGTGGGTGTTATCGATACTGGTGGCCGTTGGCGTTGCGTACAGCTCTTGGGATGAATGGCGTTGGAACAAGCGTTGTTGGAACGAGCATCGTGCCAACACGTCAAGAGCGTATCTAATAGGGTCCGCTATTGAAAACGTAATACAAGTACTTGCGTTCCTACTAGGGCCGATACCTGCACTGATCTGGTGGTTTACAGTAGCCAAGATTGACATTACAGGCGTTCTCGAAAGGCGGCACCTTTTCGAAGAGCTTAATAATCAGCAGCCAGCGTAATTACAATGCGGGTGACAAGAGAATGGGGCCGGGCAAATTGCCCATTCCGTCAGCCATCAGCTGATAATAGGCCCGTTCCCCCTTGAAAATAAAAGTTGACAAGGCTTTCTTCCCGTGCTTATAATTCATTCATTATGAATATGGTGGTTGCTACATATCACGGTTGGTTCAGGTACCCCTTAACTGCGGGCTTCCCTTTACGTGCCTATGATTAAGTAAACCAGAACCATACTCGTTTAGGGACAACCCGCAAAAAGCGGGTTTTTTTGTACCTTGAAAAGTCAATATCTAAAGCAGGAGAAGGGAATTAAATTAGTTTCTTTTTCCTGGCTATTCAGATCTATATAGACAAATAGGAGAATTAAAATGCAAGCTAAAGTAGTTAGTTCGGATCAGCATGCGTTGGACTGGGTGCGGGAAAATTTAGCACCTATCATGTCGGAAACCGGAAGTGGGGTGGTTGCGTTCGCTTCCCGATGTGGTGGACCCAAAGTGGTTGGGGTTTACTCGCTCCCAAACGAGCTTATGTACTCAAAGGGAAGGGCAGCAAACTCCCAATCCAAGCTTGGGCACTCTATATATGTGCCGGACCAGGAGGAGTTGGGGACTCGGAACGACGAGGGGGGCACTGGCAGAAAGGTGCAAAACAGGAGGCTGAGAAACTCTCTACAACCAGTCGAATTAGACCGTTGTGATGTTTTCCTCGCCCTGAACCAAAACCCAAGGCAACGTCTCGACAACGAGAACGTCGTGGCCAGCTTGTTGAGCATAACCAAAGTTCACGTGGCGCCTGCCGTATTGGAACGCGGCGCTGCTGTTGTCTACACCCAGTTGCCGTACGACCGGGTGATAACGCCCCTGATCACAACGGCAAAAAGTGCGGGGTGTGTTTGGTACGGCACTTCCGGTCTCTACAACCTTGCGGAGCTTATTCTTACAATCAAGGCTGCTTATCAGCTTAAGCTTCCGGCCAAGTTCGACAATTACCGGTTTGCTGTCCAAGCGGATGCTGCCCGTGCCGATCAAGAAAGGGAAGGCATGCGACAGTTTGCCCAGCTGATCATGGACGCAGTGGGCATGAAATCGGAGCTTACCTTAGGGGAAACGTCGGAGATGGTTTTGGGGGATGTTCTGGACATGCCTGTCCGGCAGCTGGCCTGGGAAATCCAGTCAGCAACAAGACATCCCTGCGCGTTTCTCCGCAGTCCGGCTGGGCTGGCCGTTTTCACTAACGATATTCCTGTATCGCTGCGGGGAGCAACTCTGCGCCAACTGCACGAAAAAGGCTGGTGGGCCGGCGGGTCACTCATCTACTGGGCGTTTTATGCCCAATCAAAAAAGACCCCTTTTGTGGCAGTAGTGTTTGACGGGTCCAAAGGTGGAATCCATCTCTTGGCAAAGCCGTGGATGGAAGAACGCCGTCTTTGGGTTATACCGGCAGGTTCATACCACATCACTACGGAAAGCGCCGACCTTGAACAGCCCTGGGCAAACGTCTTGGGACCTTGGCAACTCTTGGAGTTTGCCAAAAGCTGGGGACCTGAAAAAACGGCACAAATCCTCACACAGCTGTGGGGCTATGCGCGCATTCCTCTGGCTGTCGAAGACATCGGCAGATCGGACGTCGTCAAAGTAGGTTTGGATGGTTTAGAAGTAGAAAGGAGAACAAACAGTTAACTGTGGTTAGGAAGCCTGTCAGGCGCCAATTAGCATCGTCGCGACAGGCTTCCTACCTCATTGTATCAAATTTGTCGAAAGAATAAATGACAAAAAGTATAGAAAAAAAGCTATTAATTTTCTCCGCTCACCCGGACGACGATTTATCGTGTGCGGGTACAGCGTTGTACCTAAAATCACTAGGTTTTAAATCGTCCGAAGCGGTGTTTACAGGAGGCGAAAGAAGCATAAACCTTTCTGGGAACAAGAAGTCGCCCTTGAAAAACATCCGAACTAAAGAGCTTACTAAGGCAGCAAAGATGCTTGGAGTGGAGAACTTGTACATGCTAGGTCAGCCGGATAGTAATGTAATCAGAACACCGCAGCTCTTGGATGAGGTGGTCAGAATAATCCGCAAGGAAAAACCTACCGTTGTAATAACGGAAAATCCTAAAGATTACCACTACGATCACCAGCAGGTCGGCAAGATAGTAACCGAGGCGGTAGAAAGAGCTGGGTGGGGTGTAAGTTCCGAACTGGGCGAAAGGTTCAAAACGCCAGTAGGGCTTTACATGGGAACACTTATCCAGAACGAGCGTTCGGATGTATTGGTGGATATTACAAGGTTCTGGGATAAGAAGACCGACATTATGAGGGTATACGAATTTCAACTTGGTCCGCGCGCTTTCGACTTTAACGAGGCCTTGGGTAAGTACTTTGGTTACTACTTGCGGGTGCCATATGCGGAAAGTTTTGAGGTCATGAAGAACTATCCGATACGGCTGAACTTATTAGCAGAAATCCTGTCCCAGTAGGAGTTATGTATGACTGAAGATAAAAAGAAGAACATTCTAATAACGCAAGACTACGACCCCCTTGAAGGGACAGGAATTTCTGTGGCTACTTTTGGCATAGCGGCAGAGCTGGTAAAGCTGGGCTGCGGTATAACATTTGCTACATATAATGTTCCTGATGAGTTTGCCGGAAAGCTAGTTGAAGGTGTTGCAATCGAAAAACTCAAAACGATCGCCGACCTTCAAAGTGAAATTGATAAAGCAGACGTGATTGTACCAGTAGTAAGTTTTTCGCGTGTCTTTAGGAATTTTGGCATTGCGGTGGGAAATCTGTGTGAGATATTAAACAAACCCTTTTTTCCCTGGGTACAAACAACAGTACAAAACAGTAAGTTTAACTCGAGTTTTGGTGTGAACGACTACGTACAGCAATCGAACATCTTCTTGATGGAACAGATGTTCAAAAACCGCGCCTGCAAAAAGGTTATTTGTGTAAGTACGGCTGCGGCAGACTCTGTGCTGTCTTTAGGCGTCGACAAAGACAGAGTCACCGTAATTCTTAACGGTTTAGATGTCAAAAAAATTTTAAGTAAACTCGATGAGCCGTCTGAAAAGGGCAACGATGTAATGTGCGTGCAGCGTTTAAGCCCAGAGAAGGGTAATACGATGACCGTGGCTGTACTTGCAAATCTTAAAAAATTGGTACCTAATTTCAGTGCCAAAATAGTGGGCGATGGAGTTGAGGTCGGGGCAGTAAAGTCGCTTATTAAGGTCTTTGGTCTGGAACAAAACATCGAGCTAATACCAAAGCTGATAAACGGAGACTGCGTAAGAGCGATTGCCAAGTCAAAAGCTTTGTTAAGCACATCGTTTACTGAATCATACGGCTTGGCCGTTGCGGAAAGTATGCTGGTTGGAACTCCGGTGGTCGTTCCCGACATAGAAGGACCAAAGGAGTTAACTGAAGGCGGCTGTGGTTTTACTTTTGACGTCCCCGACACTTCAAAACCGGCGCAGATTTTGGCGGACATCATAACTGGAAGAATCGATACAGAGAGAATCATACAAAGAGCTAAAAACAAGATTGAAACTGAATGTGACGTAACAAAACAAGCTCAAAAGTTTTACCAGATTCTGGCGGGATAGTATACTGACTATATGGAACAAAAAAACTTGTCGACACAACCATATAAAGGAGCCAGGGATTTTTACCCGCAGGACATGCAGGTGGAGAATTATATTTTTGACACCTGGAAAAAGGTTTGTAGGAGCTTTGGCTTTGAGGAATATAACTTTCCGATTATAGAGCCCTTTGAGATCTTTGCGTCCAAAACAGGTGAGGAGATTGTTAACGAGCAGCTTTACTCCTTTGAGGATAAAGGCGGGCGTAAGATAGCTATTCGCCCCGAACTCACGCCCGGGACCGTACGCATGATTGCCCAAAAGTATAAGGAAACGCCCCAACCTATAAAGTGGTTTATGATTGGTAATAACTGGCGTTATGAAAAGCCCCAAACGGGTCGAGGCCGCGAGTTTTACCAGCTGGAAGCTAATACTTTCGGCTTGCCTGGAGTAGAAGCGGATTTTGAAATATTTCAGCTGATTATAGCTATCATGCAGGCTTTCGGCGCTAAAGAGGAGATGTACCAAATAAAAGTTAGCGATCGACGGTTGGTAAATGCTCTTTTGAACGATGTTTTGCGGTTAAACCTGGAGGTTCAGTCAAAAATTAGGCGGCTTATGGATAAGCGGGAAAAATTGTCGCGCGAGGACTTTACAGCGAGTCTTGCAGATTTGGGGCTAGACGAGTCGCAAATTAAAGAAGTCGAGCAGTTTGTGTCAAGCGACCTTGAAAGTTTAAATGTTCCTAAGGATAACCCGGGATACCAATCATTACAGAAGCTATTTGGTTATTTAAAGGCTGTGGGCGTCAACGGGTTGGTTGGGTTTGACGCCTCGATCATAAGAGGTTTTGATTACAGCGATGGCTTGGTTTACGAGGTTTTTGACAATAATCCTAATAACCGTCGCTCAATTTTTGGCGGTGAGCGATTTGATAAACTAATAAATATTTTTGGCGACTACGAGCTTTCGTCTACAGGCTTTGCCATGGGAGATTACACATTGTTGGAGTTTTTGAAGGGTTGGAACCTGCTGCCGCAATTCCAATCAGAGATCGACTATTTGGTGGCCGTTTGGCCATCTAACGATCGAAAGTATCTTATCAAGTCGCTTGAAGTTGCCGATCAACTACGAAAACAGGGTAAAAACGTTATTTGTTGGCTGGACACCAACACCAAGCTGGAAAAGCAGCTCAAATACGCCGATAAAAAAGGCATCCCACAGGTGGTAATAATCGGCGAGGAAGAGTTGCAAAAGGGCACTGTGACTATCAAGAGCCTAAAAACAGGGGAGCAAGTATCGGAAACTGTCTAATCAATTCATTGCCCACGCGCTAGCTGCATGACACCAATCCCCAGTTCTACGACTTTATTTAAAATCCAAGGACATCTTTTGTACATGTGCTTTTTATAAAAAAGGCGCATGGCGCGGGTGGTTTCTTTCTTCATGCGCGACTTTGTGGCACTGTCCATTTTAGCTACATCTGCCGACTCTTTTCTGGTACCAACACTTACGCCTTTATAGTGCAAACATTCAAACTGCGGCAGGTAGTAAATTTTATAGCCGGCCTCTTTAACGCGCCAGCAAAAGTCCACATCCTCACCGTATACAAAAAAGTCCTCATCCCAAGGCCCGATTTTTGCAAGAACCTCCCTTTTCACCATCATAAAGTGGCTTATACAAAGGTCGATCTCGTGGGGTTTTGACATATCTGCCCAGCCCATCCAATATCTACCAAAAACGTGAGATTTAGGGAAAACCCGATCCAATCCTGAAAAGTGTGTTAAAGCCGTCCAAGGGGTGGGAAAGCCTCTATGGGCGTCCGCGTCAGGCGCGCCGCTGCGCAAAAGCATTTTGGTGGCAGCAACTCCAACATCATAGCGTGCCTCCATAAAGTCAATCACGCCCTCAATACAGCCTAGCTTGGGAAAGGCATCCGTGCCCAAAAAAAGGTAATAGTCGCAATCCTTGGCTCGCGTCATACCAAGGTTATAACCCGCAGCCAGGCCATTATTCTCCGTCTTAATAAGATCAACGCCATTAAATTCTGCTTCCACCATATCCGCCGACCCGTCCCTCGATCCGTTATCCACTACTACGAACTGCGTGTTTTGCAGGTTAAGTCGCTCAAGGTTTTTTAGGCAGTCACGCAAAATATCCTTGGTATTATAATTAACAATAATTACCGCTTGCTTTCTCATAGCATCATTTTACCATTAGCACGATTCAGGTCATCGCAAAAAAATATATAAACGTAGGGCATTTCAAATTTCGGGCCGAGTGTCTTTTCAAGCTTTTGGCAACCATCAACGATCCTGGGGGTCTTTCTGTCTAAATCAACCGAGGTTACAACATACTCGGCAGAAGGATAAAAGTAAGCCGCGGTGTTACCACGATAAAAATACTTAAAGGGCTCGTAATTGTCGGGCACGTAAACATTAGCCTTGCGTTTGTTGTTTAAGTAAAAGGCGGCCTGGGCAAAATACTCGCCGCTGTTTTCATAAACACCTAAGTTTAAGGCCGTTCTGGCGCCGCCAAAAATAGGAGAGTAGAAGCCGGATAGCACAGGAAAGTTACAGAAATAGATAAAGCCCGACACAAACACCTGAAGAACTATAACGGTCACTAAGGCTTTGCCCTTGAGCTTAGATATATATATCGACGAAAACAGCACTAAGGGTGGGATTAATGTCAAACAATACCGGTCAATTTTTTTAGCTGACATTGTTAAAACGAGAAAAAAAGTTAAAAAGTAGGCTAAAACGGGCCCACCCTGCGCAGTCTTGTCCTGTCCCAACTGTGGAACAAATACCACCAATGACGCTAAAAAAGCAAAAAGTATAACCGGAGAGAGCTTAAATCCAAGAATTATCAGGTAATAAACGTAAGAAAGGGGCGGCTTAAAATACTGGGCTCGTGCGTCATTATCCATGGCAGAGACTGTGGCAGAAAAAAGTTTATGCATAACAGTCAGGGGGCCCACCCAGAGGGCGGGAAAGAGTATAAAAACGGTAAAACTAAAGCTCGCGACAACTAGACCTGCAAAGATAAATAAGCGTTTATAGTTTTTTGAAGAGTGTGCCCTAATACTCGCCATTAATAAAATGGGCAGTAAAGCAACCACACCTGTAAGCTTTGACAGGGTAGAAAGGGCGACCAAAATTCCTGTAACAACTACTGATAGCTTGTCCCACCGTACCAGAGAATAAAGACTGGTCAAAAATGCAGAAAAGGCCAGGTATGACTCCAGTGAGGTTAAATGAAACCAACGGTCTATTCCAAGCAAATAAGGCTCGGTCGACACAAAAAAGCCGTAAAGTAGGGCAACCTTTAAGTTGATTATTTTTGAAATAATCAACATCTGGTAAATCAACAGCGCCCACAAAACCAGCACAAGCAGGCCTTTGGACACGGCGTGTATTTTTGGAAAGTCCTGGGAATTTTCCAACGACCACCTTGGGATCTTAAGCAGGTCTTGAACTTCCCAAACTACCTTTCTGGTTACGAAGTTAATCCACATTAACGTTACGCCAGGCTGGTAGTGCTGGTAGGTCGAGATCAAATCCCCTGTTTTAATGGCCTGCATAAAGTCCTCACCACGTCTATACCAACGAGCACCGTCGGAATTTAAAATGTCGCTGCCCAGCCCAAACAACCTTGTAGACAAGTAAATAGCCGTGATCAAAAGTGTTGGCAGTATCTTATTTGTCGATAAGTTTTTTAGCATCAAACGCATTATGCAGTATCAAAGATGTAAGGTAAACTATTTCTATGACGTCGAAGCGTTTAAAAAAATATATTGTTATTGCATTGTTGTTATTGCTTGGGTTGTTTATGCGACTTTGGAACATAAATTTTGGACTTCCTCACAGCTGGTACGCTGACGAACCCGAAATAGGGGAGCCCGCCATAAAATACACCTACGAGCTCAAAAGCATTCTTAGAAATAACGACATCTACAAACTGGTTCCGGAGAATTATGTTTACGGCACCTTTCCTGTCTATTTTTACACCGCATTAACCATGATTTTTAGCAAAACATGCGGAATTATAGGGGTGGCATTTGAAAAAATGGATTTGTATGTTTTCATGCGGGTAATTAATGCGTTAATTAGTTTTGCCCTTATTCCTGCGTTTTACCTTCTTATAAAAGAGCTGGGCTTAACAAAACGCCCGTTTATCACTGTCGCGGGGGTTTTCTTGGTGGCTTTCAATTGGAAGTTTGTGGTTCACGCTCATTATTTAAACAACGACATCATGATTACTTTATTAATTCTGCTTTCTAATCTGTTTTTTTATCAATATTTGCAGAGCCGCCATGCATCGGGAAAAGCCGAGGACGACACCATCAATACAATATTGTTTGCACTATTCTTTGGACTTGCTGTGTCGACAAAAATTACCGTTTTGCTCACTTTTCCCGTTTATCTTTTGGTGTTTTTGCTTAATAAGGACTTTAGAAACCTTTTTGCCTCGATTTTTATAGTTCTTGGGGTTTTTGTAGTCACCAACCCTTTTGCTTGGATATTTGTGGGTGATTTTTTTGCTCGACTTGTAAAAATGCAAACAAAAGAAGCAGGGATGGTTCTTGATTCGGTCAATTATAGCCCGTTTAAATATCTCACCGCACTATCGTGGATGTTAACCTTGCCACTTTTGGTACTTTCGTTGCTAGGAATCGCTCTGTCTTTAACAACCAAGAATGACAAGGGGGACTCCGCAGCATTCTCGTCGCGGGTCCCGGATCTCGCCGCTCGCTCCTCGAGCTGCTGCGGAGTCCCCCCCAACATAAGACAGTTTTATATGGTTATAGCACTCCAAATACTTTTTTACCTGGTGTTTTTTTCCGTCCAAGGTCGACGCGTTGATAGATGGATGCTCCCGATTATCCCTAACTTAATGCTGTTTTCTCTTGTTGCCTTAAACTATCTTTGCAGTATTGTTAAAACCCACACTTTTAAACTTATCGGCGTGGTTTTTCTTGGGGGTGCTATTTTATACTATCTGCATTTTCCAGCAACTCTGTTAAATCAATTTCAAAGAAACACTCCAAAATCAGCCGGGTATATTTGGGCTAAAGAAAATTTACCACCCACGTCAACGAAGTTTGGTATCACCGAAGAAGGACTCGACCCTTTAAACAAGCTTCCCCTTTCCACCATTTGGCAGTTCAATGTTTATGAATCAGAAGGCGCGCAGTTTGTCTTTCCCCCAAATCCGCTTTTATACAACTACATAATAGTATCGTCGCGACCCATGTCCTGGACAAGAAAACCCGAGGTTGTGAAGAAATATCCGTATTACGCAGCAAAATGGGCGGATTTTGAAAAGTCTCTAACGGACCCCAATAGGTTTGTATTGATAAAATTCTTTGGTCTTGCAGACCCCAATCTAATTCCACTGTCCAATGTTAGTATTTACCAAACCGTTTCACGGGTGCCAGATGTGGAAACCGTCCTTCCAGGGCAGTAGGTAAAAGTAGTAAAATAACCAAAACGCTGCCACCGTTAAATATCCAAACACCACTTTTCTATGCCGAAATAAATCAAAAGAAGCAATGCACAGAGACGGAATAAACCATATCAGATACGTTCTGTTTAAAACGGGCGTGAAAATATAAAAGGCGGTCATTATTATTGCGCTTATGGAAAATATATTGCACAACTTTTTTAGGTACTTCTGAACACTTACGAAAACCGGGCGCTTTATTCCTATATTGCTCAACAGTATTAGTATTGAAGATATTATCAACCCAGATATCACAGCCAGCGTTGTGTATACGTTAAACGGAACCATTCTTAAGAACTCAACTTTATAAAAATAGCTTATGTAATATAGAAAGGGTCTTCCCTGAACAAACCGCTCCGACTGGACCAGCAATGACCCGTGAATGTATGTTAAAAAATTATCTAAATCAGTCATAAAGGGCAAGGACAGCAAAATCGGTGGGAGTGCAAAAGAAATAAGAAAGTATTTTGAACCTTTTAGTTTAGTATAAATATATTTAACGAGACTATTTAAAGAGTTGATTTTTACGGTGTCGGGTGTGGAGAGATATAACATTATTGGAAACAGAAATAACGGGTAAGTTTTAGTCGTAGAGGCCAGCCCTATAAAAAAACCAGACAGAACCTGATCCTTTTTGATTCCGCTAAAATATACAGCCAGGGTGGTTAAGAACACAACAATAAGGTCGTTTGGGTAATAATCATTCGACTTATATATATACGGATTAAAAAACCATACGAACAAACTAAATAAAGCGGGAAATCTCCCAACCTTTAAGCCTCTCATAATTACGTAAATTAACACGCCCGTTCCCACATCCGCCACAAAACCCACGATGTCAAAATAAAACCTTTCCGTAAAATGATAGTTCTCGTAATTTGCTTGAAGATAGAGGTGCACCGAGTGAAGGGGCGCATATAGAAACAGCAGAAAAGGCGGGTACGCAAAGCCTTTACCGCCCGGATTTGACTCTAGACTGGCAAAAGACTCCACAGTCTTGGTGTAGGGATTACCACCCGATATAAATGTTTCGATTGCCTCTTTGTAGGTGTCGAGATCGCCTTTAGACTGCGTAGCCTCATCACCTATGATGTGAAACCTGTTTCTTAAGAAAAGAAAAACCAGAGCACAAAGAATTATCAATGCCGCCAGATTTTTGAGCTTTAATCTATTCATAGCGCTGCTTTAGCACCAATTTTAACCTCAACCGGCTTTAGTTTAAATATCTTAACCTCACCTATACCACTTTCCAAAATTACATTGTACTGATCTACTAAGGGAATCTCTGGCTTTTGTTTTAACTCTTGGGGGTTGTCTATTTGAATATAGTATTGAGGCAAAAAGTTGCTTCCCGGTGCTGTATAAGGAGCTATATTTAGGTAATACTCCGCTACTACTTCGTTGTCGTTAGTATAAAAATTTCTCACACCTTTAACCGTGTTCATGTATTGACCAATTTTGTCCCAACCACGGCGGTATGGAAAACCGTATAAATACAACTGGTAATCGTCACCGACCCGTTGGGTAGTAATACCAAACAAACGGGCTTCCTTCCAAGGATAGCCGGCATTCACACCGGGAATATAGGTCCAAATTTGAATGGCGCAAATTAGTCCCAAAAGAGTCGTGAATGTCAAAAAAACATACGGTTTGTATTTTACGGAGGAATTTAAAAGATACGAAGCTCCCAACCCCGCAAGAATACTAAGAGGTATAAGGTAGTTGTTGATATGGGTTCCCGGATTTAAAATTAGAAGCTGAAAAATTGCAAACGGTATAAAAAACCACGCCAGCAGTAAGTTTTTATGCTCTGCTTTAGCATTTTTTAGTCCAACTATAGAAAGGACCAAAAGGGCTAAAGGGTAGACGTATAAAGGGTTGTAAACAAAGATGGTGTAAAGGCTATTGTTTTTTTGATAGACAAGCCCGCTTAATCGCTTTGATATGTAACCAAAAGTATTAGACTCAAAAAACCCCGAATAAATATTTGGAATATAGAAAAGCGACGTGAAGGCTAATCCCAATAAGGCGATTTTAAAAAAGGTTTTTTTGTTTATAATAAAATATAGAGGAATTAAGAAAAACACCGCATCATAATGACTAAGCAGGGCAAGAGACAAACACCCCGCCGACGCTGCCAACACACACAGCTTCCCCTTGTCAGCGTAGGTCTTTGCTAAGATTAAGCATAAAAACCCAAACAACAGATACCAAACTTGATACTGTGCCGTTCGACTAAAGGCGATATTAAAACCACTCAAGCTGAAAAATAGTGACGAATATAGGGCAGGGGCAATTCCAAAATTTTGACGTACAAAATAGTAAAATATATAGACTAACAGCGTTCCCGCAGCGGCATAAGGAAGTCTGATCCAGAGCTCGTCGTACCCTCCGCTAATTTTTTCTGCCACCCACGAGGTAACAAACTGCACGGGCCCCTTTCTTTGGTTCATTAAAAAATTAAAAGCCGAAACGTCTTTGCGTAAATACAGCGTTTTAATCTCATCTCCGTAAAAGTGGGAATACCCAAGTTGATAGAATCTCAAAAAGGCTGACATAATCAAAATAAACAGCAGGAAAAGGTTTTGTCGTCGACAATAGATTTCCGTTTTCTTTGTCACAACACTATACTACCTCACAAAATGAATTTCCGAAACCACCCGATTCTGGTTCTTGTACTGCACTATCGGTTGATTGTTTTGAACCCAAGCGCTAATACGGTCATTGGTAATTTCGTTAGTAAAGGTTTGTGGGTCTTTAATATACACATAGTAGCCCGCCTTTTCTCCGTCTTTGTTTAGGGTAATGTGGTAACGCGATATGCTAACTCGCTCATTGGTGGTGTAAAAATCCGTCTGCCAATTGCTTTCAATGTAGTCGCCGATTTCATCCCAATGTCGGTAGTAAGGAAAACCAAACATGCTTAAATGAAAGATTGGGGTGGGCTTGGGGAAAGTCCAAATTAAAAACTTTTTGTTCTCCCACGGATATTCAAATGTATGATCAACAAAAACATAGTACGACTGAAGAGTCAAAAAGCTAAAGAGCAACCAAACCCCTGCAGGGATCACAAAAGATACGGGGGAGCAGATTTTTCGAACCATTAAATCAGCATAAAAAACAGCAAAACCCACGAATAAGAAAGCTGGAATTAAATAAGTGTAAATGTGTGTACCCGGGATATAGACTACGACTTCTAGAAGGACGAACGGAATAAGAAACCACACGAGCACAGAAAGCAGCGTCGATGTGTTAAACGGGGCGTAGCTACCATCAAGAGTCTTAATTTTAAAAACACGCCAAAGCAGCCCAGTCACTGGTTGTGGAAAAATGTTGTAAATGATTGACATGACGACGAGTGCAAAACCCACAATACCGAGTATTGTGTAGACATGAAGGACGTAAATGGGCTGATAAACGGAAAAAAGATAGCGGGAGCTGGAAATTTTACCGGAAACGTCGCCGGAAATTCTTCCGGCCCAGTAATCTGTGGTGCTTTGGGCAATGTTTAGAACAAAAGGAACATAGAAAGCTCCAGTAAGGATTAGAAACAACAGCATTGAGATGATAAAGGTGCGGAATGACGGGGAGGGTTCCACAGCGATTCGAGGAGCGGGCGGTGAGATCCGGAACCCGCGACGAGAATGCTGTGGAACCCACGCGGGGCGAAATAGCCGATAAAGTAAACCCAGAATGATAGGAATAAAGAAAGCCCCGTCATAGTGGGATAGAATCGAAACAGCCAAAGAGATCGATGCCGCGACAAGAAAGTGAGGCTGACGCAAATCAACGTATTTTTTAGTCAGATAAATGGCTAAGAGTCCAAAGAATATTACCAATGTTTGATACTGAACTATTCGTGAAAAAGCTATCAAAAAACCATTGGTGGCAAAGAAAATGGATGAGTAAAAAGCGACCTTATCATTAAAAAGTAACTTGGTTAGATAATAGAAAACAATAACCGACCCCAGTCCCGCCAAGGCAAAAGGGAGTCTTACTAACGCGCGGTCCTGGTAATCATTAGAGACACCCCTAAGAAGGGCTGTCACAAGAAACTGCATGGGCCCTTTTCTTTGTTCAAGAAAAAATTGCACCGAGGCGTCTTCTTTAGGGTTAGGAAGAACCGCGGCTAAAGCCGCGGTATCTTCCGTTTCGCTTTGCGAAACGTAAAAAGCCTTAATTTCATCACCCTGGTAGTCAGAATACCCCAAGTTATAAAGTCGTAAAACGCCCGCCACTACAAACAGGATTATTAGCGCCCACCTTTTTTGCATATCACAAGTATATCAGCTAAAATAATCGTGTGTTCGAAATGTCAGCTTTAAAGTACGAATACCGTGCGTTGGAACCCTACATAGACGCTTTAACTGTAGAAACGCACTATTCAAAACACCATCAAAACTACTGCAACAACCTAAATAAGGCATTGGAAAAATACACACAGTTCCAAGGCTCCAGTATCGAGGATGTCTTAACCGGTCTAAGCACACTTCCAAAGGACGTCGTCCAAGCGGTAACAAATAATGGCGGCGGATACTATAATCACAATCTGTATTGGGAAAATCTAACCCCCAACACCAAACCTCTAACCGAGGGTGTTTTAATGGATGAAATTAGAAAGGCCTTTGTTTCCTTTGCTGACTTCCAAAAACTCTTTACCGACTCTGCAACCAAACTTTTTGGCAGTGGCTGGACCTGGTTGGTAAAAACCAAAGGCGGGGATATAAAAATCGTGAATACTGCTAACCAAGATTGCCCCCTAAGTAATGGTTTAAGGCCCTTATTGGCATTAGATCTCTGGGAACACGCTTATTACTTAAAGTACCAAAACCGCCGTGCGGAATACATTCAGAACTGGTGGCAAGTTGTAGATTGGGGTGTGGTTACTGCTCGGCTAAACTCTCGGCTTCTTTAAGCAAGGCTTCCACCTCACCCAGGCCCTGGTTCCAAAATTTAGCGCTGCTAATATCAATTCCCATATCCATAAACAGATTTTTGGGCGACTCTGAAAGACCCGCCGACAAAAACTTTTTGACTTCTTCCATCTGTGTTTTATCGTTTCTTACCATATTTTGAAGCGACTTAGAAATTAAAAGACCGCCCACATAAGAATACACGTAGAAGAAACTTCTAATATGACTCCAATAAACCCACCAATTTTGGGACCCAGGCGACTGTTCCACCGCCTCGCCCATGTATGCGCTCATGTGTTTAGTAAAAATTTGTCCGATTTCTTCTTTTGTAAGGTAGTTTTTTTCCCTGTATGACCTATGCAGATTCTGCTCAAATTTATAGCAGGCGGCTTGTCTGAAAATAGTGGAAACATCTTCATTAAGCTTCTCCATAATGAGATACAACCGATCTTTTGGTCCATATTCTCCAGAAGCCCGCTCAAAAACAAAATCTTCTATAAAAGTACTGGCGACCTCTGCGGTGGAAAGGGGAGTATCGTTATTTAAAGCATTCTGAGCGCGCGAAATTAAAACAGCATTTATAGCGTGACCCATTTCGTGTCCTAAGGTTAAAACATCATTTAGGTTTTCCGTGTGAGCTAGTGAAATATAAACCGGATCGCTAAGCCTCCTGTGAGTGCAAAAAGCCCCACCATATTTACCTCTTTCCGGGTAAACATCAATTCTTCCGTCTTTTATCATGTCGTAAAATATTTGCGCGAACTGCAAATCCAGCTTTTTAAAGGTTCCCCCAACCATTTCCACAGCTTTTTCGTACGGATACTTTCTATCCAAATTACCTAAAGTAACGTTTCTTTCGTGGTAGGCAAGCTTCGGAACTCCCATAACTTTAGCTTTTAACCTGTAATACCGGATTGGAATATCAAACCGCTCGCTCACGGCATTAATTAAGGTGTCAACCGCATCTGTCTCTATATCATCGGAAAGGTGGCGACTTTTATCAGGTCGTTCGACACCGCGCAGTTCGTCGTTTATTTTTTTGTCCAATAAAATAGAATTTATCTCGTGCTCCGCAGAATCCACATGCTTTGCCAAGATCTCATTTGCTGCCCGAGCGCTAATATCACGCACTTCCTTCTTTTGACTGCTTAATAAACTCATAAAATCGGACATGGGCTTAACTACCTTTTGCCCAGACTCGTCCAAAACTTCCCGCTCTTCCTTACTTACAAACTCGCGTACCATACGGACCCAGTTGCCAAAAGAGGTTCGATTCTTAAGGCACAGTATTCTTTCTTCCGGTTCGCTCAAAGTATACTTTGCCGATTCAAAAAGTTTCTCCAGAAAATGCCTGTAGGGTTTAAGCTCGGGATAACCAAGCATAGTTTTTTGCACTTTAGGCGGTATTTTACAAAGGCGGTTAGTAAAGAATTCTATTTCGTTGGCCATTTTTACCTCCAAATCCGTGATTTTATTGTTCTGCGACTTTATTTGCGGGTTCGACAAATCCTGATGGTACCTTAACCAATAATAATACCCCGCAGAGCCCGTTCCGTCATAGTTACGGGCCAGGGACTCGTACTCATCCAGAGCTTCTTTTAGAACATTAGGTAGTTCCAAGTAGTCCTGCCTACGCTGCCACTTATCCGCAAAGTCCTTGTAAGCCTTTTGCGCCTCGGCAATTATCTGGTCGACTCTTGGCTCTTGGTCACCGTCCAGGAGCGGGGATAAATCCCACTTGGTACTTATCGTAGAACACGTTTTGTCCATAGTATTTTACTCGTTTTCCGACAGGAATTTTTGACAGTCAAGGGCGGCCATACAACCAAAACCGGCTGCAGTAACCGCCTGACGGTATTTATGATCAGACACGTCTCCAGCAATAAAAACGCCCCCCTGACTAGTGTGGGTATGGGTACATTCCTTCGGCATTGCATAGCCAAATTTTCCAAGTTCCACGGCAGGGGCATTTTCACTAAGCAAAAACTCCGTATTGGGTTTATGACCTATCGCCACAAACAAGCCCCTTACATCCGCAAGGGTCGATGTGGTACCTGTGGAGTTGTTCTTGATTTTAAGTCCAGTTACGCTATCTTTACCTAAAACCTCTTCGACTTCCGTATTGTATGAAAACGCAATTTTTGGGCTGCCCATAGCCTTGGCTTGCATAATCTTGCTGGCCCTCATCTTGTCCTTTGAGCCTCTGACCAAAACATAAACCTTGGTAGCAAACTTGGTTAAAAAGAGGGCCTCTTCCATAGCGGCATCGCCCGCCCCCACTACGGCAACAACTTTATCCTTAAAGAAAAATCCGTCACAGGTGGCGCAGGCAGAAACCCCCCGGCCGCGCAGTTTTTGTTCACTTTCCAATCCCAACCACTTTGCGCTGGCACCCGTGGCTATAATAACGGTCCTAGCACGATAATGTGCGTCAAAGTCACTCAAAACCTCAAAGTTTTTCTTAAACGACCCCGTAATCTTAACGGCATTTTCATCGTGAAAAACCGCCCCAAAGCGCTCCGCTTGTCGTCGCATGTTGGAAATCAACTCCGGACCCATAATTCCCGCAGAAAAACCGGGAAAATTCTCCACATCGGTAGTCCACATTAGCTGACCTCCGGAAGGATTTCCCGCCAAAACCACGGTTGACAAGCCTGCACGGGCCGTGTAGATGGCCGCCGTAAGCCCGGAAGGCCCGCCGCCGAGGATCAAAACGTCAGCCACTTGATTATTCATAGGAGTATTATATAACATAGGGTGGTATGAGCAACAAAGAACAGATTAATACTATAATAACTACCGGGGTAACGCTACCACCGGTGAATCCGTATTTGGACGATAATGCAAGCAGCTATGGTGATGACGTTAACCCCCCGGCGAGAAAAAAACCCGGCAGAACTACCGCTAACGCTCCTAAAACAGGATTTACCAAAACTGTTGCACCCGATCCTAAAGAGTATATTGCCGAGCTTGAAAGACCGGAAGACGAAAATTTGTTTTAACCACTTAGTCGGCTAAAAAAAACATGTCCGCTTTACTATACGACCTTAAAGCCAGTAAAATCATGAATAAGACCTTTTTCACGCATCATTTAAAAGTGTACGATCACGCCATGGTTTTTGAGCGGCGCCGCTTGCTTTTTCATAGGGAAGAAGTTACTGTGTCGTACAGCCACGTGTCTCAGGTAAATTTAATTAAGGACCTGTTTTTTGCTCACCTGGAGATTATAAATACTGGAGGGACGGAAAACATCCTTATTAGATACGTAAGAAAAAGTAAGGGAAGTGACGCCAAAAGAATTATTGACGCTAAAATTCACACCACACACGGGGCTTATGCGCCTCACCGTAGTCAGGAATTTCAACAGGGAAACACCTCCGACGATATGCCTGCCCACACGGAACAGATTATCGACGACAAGGCCTTTGTCAGGTACAAAGATCTTCTAAACCAGGGACGAATTTCAAAAACAGAGTATAATAAGTTGCTGCAAAAGCATTTAAAGGGGTAGGCGGCGGTAGTTCAGTGGTAGAATGTCTCCCTTCCAAGGAGAAGGTCGCCGGTTCGAGCCCGGTCCGCCGCTCCAGCGGGCCCTCGTAGCTCAGCGGATAGAGCAATTCCCTTCTAAGGAAGAGGTCGCGTGTTCGAGTCACGCCGGGGGCGCCATATATAAGCTGATATTGCATTTAGTTTCAGCAAATCTATAATGTACCCATGATTTTAAATAAGAGGGGTGCTGTCGCCGTGTCAGTAGCAATGGCTGGAGTTCTTTTACTGATGGGCATCAGCATCCTCGGTTAATAGATCCGTTAAACTTATAATTTTAGGGCGAGTGGCGGAATCGGCATACGCGGCAGACTTAAAATCTGCTGACCTCAAAGTCGTGAGGGTTCAAGTCCCTCCTCGCCCACCATTAATATTTTCTATATCTAGATGCAATATCAACTCTTTTTCTTACGAAATCCGTTTCATTTAAGAAGGCAATTTTTATTGTTGGGCCTTTTCTTAGTATCGCGACCTGGTTGGAACCCATGTTCTCTCGCTTTTTTATACCATCAGTAAACACTGAAAACCCGCTCCTACTTTCCTTAGAAGAACTTACAACCAGCTTTTGAGTATGCAAAATGTCGTTTAGATAGCGATTACACGCCACACCAACAACAGACCACAGGTTACTCCCCAACGGTAAAACAGAACCCCCTAAGTTAAAGTTGTAGCCTGTGGAACCCAGGTCGGTGCAAACACTCAAGCCGGACCCTTTAATAGTAAAGTCGTCAAACGACCCGTCTTCTGACGAAATAACAAAAGAGTGATAGCCCATAATGTCGTGCCCAAAGACAACTTCGTTGACTGCAAAGCCCAGATTAAGCAAGCCGTCATCGTTACTAGAAATATCCACTTTAATTGAGGTTGTTTCTACTATATGTAAATCGGTGTTCGGGTCCAAAATCTTAGGTAAAGCCGTCTGATAGTCATCCATGTTATTCATCAAATAGCAAAGCGTTCCTGACGCGTGGCCCAAAAAAGGTACCTGGTATTGCATGTTGGACTGAATAGCATGCAGCATGGCACCGTCCCCGCCCGTAACAAGAATTAACTGGGGATGCTGCTCCTCTAAAAACTCTGGGTGGTTTCTTACAACGTACTCGTTGAACTTTTGACCTCTTGGATCGTTTGAAAGAAGGTATTTAATTTTGCGACTGTGTTTATCGCGCTTCATAGAATCCAGGCTATTGTAGCAACATTTGATAACTTTGGTACAATATTCAAATGAAGGGCGTTATATGCGCTGGTGGAAAAGGTACTCGCTTATACCCTTTAACACGCGCTACAAATAAACACCTACTACCAGTTTACGACAAACCAATGATTTATTACCCAATTCAAACTTTGATAAGAGCCGGGATTACAGATATATTAATAGTTGTTAGCGAGCCTCATTCCGGGGATTTCATAAATGTACTACGTAATGGAGAAGAGTTCGGCCTTAAAAAAATAGAGTATGCCTTTCAAAACGAGACTGTTTTGGGAATCTCGGGAGCTATATCCTGCGGTGAAAACTTTGCAGATGGTGAAAATATAACAGTAATTTTAGGTGACAATACAACAGATGCGAACATTACAAACGATGTTACGAATTTTAAAACAGGAGCAAAAGTCTTTCTAAAAAAAGTCGTGGATCCAAGCAGGTTCGGTGTTCCTGTATTGGATGAACGCGGCACAATAATTAAGATCGAAGAAAAACCCAAGAACCCTAAATCCAGTTATGCTGTAACGGGGTTGTATGTTTACGACAATACGGTATTTAACCGAATAAAAAAGCTTAAGCCCAGCTCAAGAGGGGAGCTTGAAGTGACGGATTTGAATAATAGTTACATTAAAGATAGCCTGCTGACGTGGTCGGAATTGCCCGGTTTTTGGAACGATGCAGGAACCTTCGATAGCCTGTTTTTATCAAATCAATATTGGGTCACAAAAAAGCAAAATGGACACAAAAACTAAAAAACGCAAGATCGTGGTAATAGGGGGAGGTACTGGAACCTCTACTATACTGTCGGGTTTAAAAACAAAAGATTTAGACCTAACAGCAATAATTTCAGTAGCGGACTCTGGTGGCTCCACAGGCAGGTTACGAGACCAGTTCGGTTTTTTACCGGTGGGCGACCTAAGGCAGTCGCTGGCGGCTCTGGCACATGAAAACGATCAAGCATGGATTAGAAAATTGCTGCTTTATAGATTTGACCACGGTGACGGCCTTAAGGGTCATAACTTAGGGAACCTAGTACTTACGGCACTACAGGATATTTGTGGGGGCACACCCGAAGCGCTGGGGGTAGCAGGGCATATCTTTAGATTAGAAGGAAACATCTTTCCAGTAACCACAAAAAATGTAGACCTTGTTATTGAATACGAAGACGGGACCTTCTTAATAGGTGAAGACAACCTAAATTCAGACAAGTTAGGAGGAAAGAAGATCAAGCGCGTAAAACTATCACCAACCGCCCAAATATACCCCAAGGCATCAAAAGCAATCAAAGAAGCGGATTTGGTGGTGATTGGGCCAGGAGACCTCTACGCTAGCATCTTACCAAATTTTGTAACAGACGGGGCAAAAAAGGTCTTATCTGAAACCAAGGCTAGGGTCGTGTATATAGTCAACCTTATGACTAGATACGCCCAAACCCGTAATTACACAGCCAGCATGCACGTGGAAGAAATAAAGAAATATACTGGTAGGTATCCGGACTTTGTGATCATAAACAATGGAAAGATTCCAAAAAATATTCTTGAAAGTTATGCACAAGAAAAGGGCTGCCCTGTAATTGACGACCTTCCAAGAGACGGTCCGTACAAAGTGATCGCCAAAAAACTAGCTACAGTCGCTCAAACTACACCTAACAAAGCAGATGCTATAAAAAGGAGTTTATTAGTACATGATAAAGAGGCGTTAACGGAGGTGTTATTAAACATATGATGGAAAACAACAGAGTAATTGTAATTACGTCCGGAGGACAGTATACCGACATCGACACACTGGCCTGTGGGGTCGCCTATAAAAACCTGTTAGACGTCTTAGGTAAACCAAACAAGTTAGTTCTACTAGGCCCGGTTAACGAGAGTGTGAGTAAAACAGTAAAGACTTGGAATTACAGCTTTGAGGCGTCCTTTGAAGGCAGCCTAGCCGACTGCTCTTATGTACTTGTCGATATTTCAGACCCTACTTACTTTGCCTCCTTCGTAATACAAGAAAACATAATCGAGCTTTACGACCATAGGTGGGGCTTTAAAGGTACATGGAAACAAAGGCTTGGTACCAGCTCACATATCGAAACGGTTGGATCCTGTGCCACCTTAATTTGGGAAGAGTTTAAAAAACGGGGTATAGAGGGCAAAATTAATACCGTAAGTGCAAATCTTCTTTACACTGCAATCGTCTCTAATACGTTGAATTTTAATGCGCAGATAACAACACCTCGAGATATTAAGGCATCGGAAGAACTAAAAGAACGCACATCACTGCCTCCTGATTGGAAAGAGGTGTATTTTAATGAAATAGAAGCGGTTGTATTGAAAAATCCGATAGAAGCATTAAAGAACGACACTAAAGAAACCACTATCAACGGCAAAAAGTACAAAATAGGGCAAATAGAGCTTTGGGACAGCACCAAGTTTACCAATAATAACTTTGAGACATTACTTCTAACATTAACAGAAGGTGGGGATACGGCTTCTTTTATTACATCGCCAAGCATATCCCAAGGTTTCAATTACATTTTATGCGCCCAAAAGCAAATTCAAGATCTGCTTTCAAAAGCTATTAACGTTAAATTTGATGGGTCTCTTGGTAAAACTGATAAATTGTGGCTAAGAAAAGAGATCATCAGAGAGTTACAGTGGATTATCCGTTTACAAAAAAGTTAAGTAACGCAAATAATTTTGCTGTTATGTATTTTCTGCTAGCCGGCGGCCTGTATTTTTTCTATTACGCGTTAAAATTCCAAAATTACTGGTATATCCCCCTCGTTATAGCCATCTATTTGTTTGGCTTTGTTTTAAGGACGTTAGTTTTTAAGACTAAAAACAACGAGTTAACAGAACCCGGCATGTTCTTTTTGGCTGCGGTGCTGCTGGCATACTTACTTTATACATTCAGGCTAGATCCCAACCTAACTAATTACTTGCCTGATAAACTTGTGGCCGGATCGGGAATTTGTTTTATTGTTCTCGTGACCATGGGCTTTCTGCCAAGTCAACTTAAAACAGCTCAAAAAATCTTCGTAATAATCGCTTTTCTCATATTAATAATATCTTCCCGTCCTTACCAAAGTGCTCTAGACGGTTTTCTATTGGCAAATCCCTGGATACTTAAATTTGTTATAGGAACACCTATCCTATATCTTGTTATGCTAACAACCGGCGTCAAGGGCTTATTTACAACAAAAAAGCCCGCTTAACGCGAGCTTCTTGCTTCCATGCCCTTTAAAGACTTAATGGACTTGTCGCTGGTATGAAACCACACGGTGGCAATCTTGTCAACTAAAATGTGGTGGACCCGGCGGGAATCGAACCCGCAAGCATAGAATGACAAGTCCCGCTTCCACACCAGTGGCGGGCCCTTACATTCGATATTCTGCAATTTACCTTTGGTTATCCAGCCTGACAAGATTTTGACTTCTAGTATTAATAGAATTTACCGTCACAAAGAGCTATACTGGCGATACTTACTAAACGAGTATGGTACCTAAAATAAACGAGGTAGAAGCAAAGTCAATATTTATCAAATCTGGACTTCCAGGTTCCGATTGGGTAATAAATCCATACAACGGCTGCTTGTTTGGCTGTATGTATTGTTATGCCGCACAAATCGCTCGATGGAAACACCCAAACGAAGAGTGGGGAAATTACCTCTATGTCAAAATAAATGCCCCCGAACTTCTTAAGTCGGAATTGGAAAAGCTGGAAAAGAAATTCAAATCCAAAAACTTTGGCTCGGTTTTCTTTAGTTCCGTAACGGATCCTTATGTAGGAATGGAACCAAAATATAAACTTACAAGAAAATGCCTGGAAGTATTGGCCGACTTTGGTTACGAGGGATCAATTGGAATTCAAACCAAATCTCCGCTGGTAACGGAAGATATTGATGTTCTAAAACGACTTAAAAACGTTACTGTAGGTTTTACAATTACGTCTTTGGATGACAAAGTTTCCCAATTTTTGGAGGCCAGGGCTCCGTTAATTAGTCAAAGGATAAAAGCCCTCGATAAGCTGCATAAAGCCGGAATAGCAACTTACGCCTTTGTAGGACCAATACTGCCACATTTCCTAACCAATAAAAATATCCTTAAAACGCTTTTGGACATACTACAACAGGCCGGAGTGAGTGAAGTGTGGTTTGAACACATAAACCTTAGCCCAAAGATAAAGGAACGTCTTTATACTTATTTAAAAAAGGAAGCGCCAGAACTGGTACCAATTTTTGACTCGGCCAATACCCAAGAATATAGAGATAAGCTCGACAAATTTATAGTCGACGAAGTTACTTCGCGAAATATGAAGCTGGGCTTAGGGAAAGCCATCCACCACAAAAGTTTACCTAAAAAAGAGTTGCGCAAAGATGTAAAATAGACCAGTGATATACAAATATCCGCCGTGGTTTAATAATTTATACTTTGGGTTAGTTAAAAATTCGTTGATATACACTCTCATACTTATCTTGATTCCTATAGCCTTTCTATTACAACCTAGACCTATTAATGAAATCTTAAAATTCTTCATTCCCTATTCCGTAATAATATTTCTCGCATGGTTTTTTATGAGTTTTGCTAAAAATCGCTTTGATATTGGCATGAACTACATGCCAAAAGAAATAGAAACCTTGGAAAGTGGTATAAAGATATCCAAAGGAAACAATACAATCATTATCCCATGGAGTGACATTAAAGGCATTGAAGCTACTTCTTTAAGACCCGCCAAATTCGGAAACCCCCTAAACTCTCTAAATCCCTCTTTATATAAAAAAACGTGGGTCGTGACATTTATATTAAGTGTAAATGGGAAGAAACCTGTTGAATGCACATTCGCATATACAGAAGACTTGATAGACAACGTAAAATTAACCGAATCCATAAACAGTCATATAAAATAAGGGGAGGTTCCTAGTAGTATCGACTTTATTTGAGGTAAAATACAAAGCATGGTAAAGATGGAGGTTGTCTATTCAACCGAAAAAGACGCGGATAACTACGTGAGAACAATATTTAAAGGTATCCCCTTTACTCACGGAAGAGATAATTTAAAGGAAAAGCTGTTATCGTGGCTAGACAACGATCTGCAAAATCTAATTACCAACGCCGTGAACGCGGACGACGCGTACAACAAAGTTCATGTGTACCTTCAAAACCAAAGTCAGGAAATATTAGAAAAAATCGACAAAAGCAAGCAAAATCTTCAAGGAGCCTGGGATTTATACGGTGAGCAGTCAATTAAATTTCTGGAATTTTTATACCAGCAATCATTTCCTTTTGACAATTTAATCGCATACTTAACTACAAATAACATATGTCCTTACGACTATACAGAGCACTCTTTTTATGTAGGATACAAGGCTGCCACATCAGCACAACTAAGGACGGCTGTCCATGAACTTAATCACTTCATGTTTTATTACTACTATCCGCACTTGGGAAAGGATCTGGACCAGGAAAAGTACGAGTTGCTTAAAGAATCACTCACATTTTTTTCCAACCCCGAAAAGCGAGGTAATCCCAACGAATCTGGTTTGAGGAAGCTGTTTATGAGTAGAAGCTGGAATAATCTAAAAGAAGCTATTGAAGCGGGAGCAACTTTTCTAAAAGCATAGATGACTAACATCTTCCTTGGTCTTTGGTCTTCCTTCCGACCCCAGCAGCCACAACGCCTTATCAAAAATCAACCAACTTTCTCCGGAGTCCACACACGCTTTGTTCCACAACTTCTTGACAAAATCTATATTCTTTTGACTCATTTGTTCGGAATCTGTATACCCCAAAAGATATGCAATTTTTACATCATGTATATCCACCGGAGGCAAAGTTGTGTCGATGTCCGCAAAGTTGTAGTTAAAGGTATTAACCATAGTGCGAACAAAAAAGTTCCCAATCTTTGGCCCAAAACCGCGAAAGTCCTTTAATCTTTTGACAACATCTTGGCAGAAAGAAACGCCTTCAAAGATCCTTCTAGGGTCGCCTTGGTATTTATTTAACAGGACTTTGCTGTTAATCCTATACCTAGTTACGGCTTCGTTTATATATCTGGGACGAAGGTACTCTTTGAGGTACTTTGCCAAAACGTGCTCATCTAGAGAAGCGATGTGCGCCGGCGTGAAAAATTCATTATTTTCCTTGTATAAACGACTAGCCCCACTATAAAGCAACTGTGACTTCATAGCATAGTCAAGCTGAAGAACATAAAAAATATATAGGGCTTTATGTAAATCATCCAAGTCCAACGGGATCAACTCCTCAGCATTTACTTTCTTTGCAAAAATACCCCGGCCGTTTGTGTATTGAGTAACTACTACTTTTACAAATTCTCCCGGACTCATATATCCCAATTTATCAAACTCATTGGATAGTGGCATTATAATCATCAGTATCCACCTTTATAGGACCGTCTAGGTCGTAATTGCCGCCTTGAGCTATATTAAGAAACACATCACATCGACCTGCAGAATCTGCCCAAACGTCTTTTGTATCTGCATCGCTAGCGTTTTGTAAGACTTTTTTCCTATATTTTATAAAATCTATCAGCCATTTTTTCTCATCTACTCCAGTTTTTGGTGAACCGCCTTCTGCCTTGTTAAATCTGTCCAACATGGAAAAAAAGCTGTCCGGATCGTCCCCATCGCCATGCTGAATAATTGTGTCGTATAGAAAAGCTTTAGCTAGGGCAGTTTTTAGACCTAAGTCTTGGGCTTTTCTCATCGCCGGGTTATAGTAGGTGTCGTCAACAACCTGATCTTGTGCCTGTTTAAAAAGCGTATCTTTAGCGGCGTTTTTCCAAGTGTCAACAAAGCCCTTAAGTCCAGATGTGCTGTCGCTCCCCCCGTCCGCAAGTTTTTTAAGGGTATCCAGATATTTCGCTAGTGGGTTATTAGAAACTTTTTGTGTATATAGCTTTACCACGGAATATAAATCACCGCACGCCGTACAAAAGCCGGCTCTCCCAGCGGTGTAGCCTCTGCCGTCATGAAGGTCTTTAATATAACTATATTGAAGATCAGTAGTACCGTTCTCAAACAAACTTGTGAGCTGCTCTACCCTCCGTTTTTGCTCCGCGTTAAGACCAAAGGTAGTATCAAGATCGCTGCTGGAAGCATCGCCCTCACTTAAAGGGCTCGTTCCGGGGTCGCCGGTTTCTTCTACGACACTTGTAGAGGGGCTTGATTCAGGAACGTCTGTACTTGTACCGGTTGTACTGGGCTCGACCCTGTGCCCATCTTTCTTAACAAAAAAGGCTACAACAGCCACGGTCGACAAGAAAAGAAACAGAATAACTATTTTAAATGGTTTCCTCATAGTTAAGAGGTATTATTGTACACCCTTTGCGGGTTTTGAAAAACCTGGTAACATGGAGTTATGATGTCTCTTGCTACATATATGCAAAATCCTTATCTGCTTATAGTGCTGGTGGTTTGGGAGCTGGTGTGGAAAGGCTTGGCGCTGTGGAAGTCGGCCGGAAAAGGGCAAAAGTACTGGTTTGTGGCTTTACTGGTGATAAATTCTATAGGCATACTCCCCATAGTTTATTTGCTAATCAATAAAAGCCGGGTCTCCAACCGGTGGGAGGAGCTGCCCTCTCCCCCCACCAGTTAGACTAAAAACTCGTCCCCACTTACTTGTCTCCTCTGTCATCCCCACCCCGTCTCTCGTGGTGACGCCTGTCCTCAGACTCCCTTCTTTCTCTCTCGTGTTTGTGGGATCTTTCCATGTTTATCACCCCCCTCCAATCGAACAGAAGGAGTGTAGCAGAGGGCCATTAACGCGGAATGCACGCTAGATGTACCGGATATTAACACGGTTTAGCAGGGCTTGCCTTTTTAACCGATGGTCAGGAATACTCTTAGCTACCTCTGCCCAAAAAGCCGGGGAGTGATTAAAATGGCCTAGATGACAAAGTTCATGCACCACAATATAGTCAGCCAAATCAGATGGTAGAAACGCCACCCGGTAACAAAAATTTAAATTACCCTTTTTGGAACAGCTTCCCCAGCGTCGCTTGGTGTTTTTAATACTCACGCAGTTCCATTTAAAGCCGTAAAACTGATTAAAATACTCAAGTCGCGCGGTAACTAAGGAGCGCGCTTTCTCCTTGTTGTCCAAATAAATTTTTGGTGCCTTTTTTACAGGCTTTTTGCGTCGAACTAAAAAGAAAGTAAATGTCATAACTGCAAAGCATACCAGATTTTGATAGACTTAGCCTATGAAAGCATTTCCTAAAAACCTACTACCTCGAATACCCTTTGGAATAACGACGGTACTTCTTATAGTAACAATTGCCGGGGCAGCAGCGGTAAATTACAAACAGGACAAAGATGTGGATAGAACAAAGATTCCGGAAAAGTTGGAGGCAGCAACACCTTTTCAAAGATGGATTACCAATTTAAAAAACAAGGGCCTAACCGTTGAAGCCGATGACTTTAGGTTAAAAGAGGAAAACGAAATTTACAATACTCAGTGGATGACGGTCTATAACATTGACGACACGGGTGTGATGGACCAGTTTAACGCCAATATCTCAAAATATTTAAAAAACAAGGGGGTGGTGTACTCGCCAAGTGACCGGCAGTTCATTGACTACAGAAACGAGCCCAGGGACGGTTACGGTGCCAATCAAATCCATTATTATGGGTTGCGGGACGATAAGCTGGTGGATGCGCGGCTTTTGGATTGCTCCACCAACCTAAACTGCTATTTCGACCGGGCTTATTTTCTGGACAACGATGTTTTTGCGGTTTCGGAAATTTCCAGAAATTTAGATAAAAGAGCAGACAATATCCCTCCTTGCGGTGTGAGCGATGTGTGCATCTATACCATAAAAATTCATCTGGTGGACCTTAATAAGAACTCGCGGCTGGTGTATGAAAGCAAGCCCTTTGAAACAAATCTTGCTTTACTAATCCCGAAGCTATAAACTAAAGCCATGAACAAAAATCCCACCATCCTGCTTGTTGAGGATGAAAGCCCGGCGGTTTTTGCTATAGAGAAGTATCTCACCGACGCCGGCTTTTCCGTCTTAACCGCGTTCTCCGCCCAAGAAGGGTTAAAAACCGCCATGGAGCAGCATCCAAAGGTAATAGTTTTGGATGTCGTGATGCCAACAGAAAGCGGTCTGGACATTTTACCGGAACTGCGGGCCGACTCCTGGGGTCAAAACGCTAAAGTTATTGTTTTTAGTAACCTTTCCGACGACGAACACAAAGCCCTGGCCAATAAATATAATGTGGACGGATATCTGGTAAAAACCGACACCTCCCTTAAAGACCTTGAGAGTACCGTTAGACAACTTCTGCCCAAAAATGAACGCTGACATAGAAAACTTACCCGTAGGAGTATTTTTTGAAGATATAAACGGGACAATAAAATCCTGTAACAAACTGTATTTAAAAACACTGGGTCTTGACGAGCCGGTAAAAGGTTGGAGAGAAATGGTCGACCTGGAAGACAGTGAGTCTGCACAAAAAGAGTGGGATGGGGCGAGAAGTGGCAAAAAAAGCTGGCGTATTAAATGTCGACTAAAAAAATCTAACGGAAACACCATCTGGGTTGATATAAAAGCCAATCCGCTCATGGACGCGCGTGGTGATTTACAAGGGTATATGGGTGTATTAACTGACATAACCAACCAAGCAATGTTTGAGAGACTTCTGGAGCGCTTTAAAAAGGCGGTAGAAAAAACGGATAGTCAAATTGTTTTTACGGACGCTGAAGGGCTGGTAGTTTTTGCCAACGACGCCGTAGAAAAGCTTACAGGGTTTACTTCAGGCGAGGTTGTGGGAACTAAAGCCGGCAAGCTGTGGGGTGGTTTGATGGAGGTGGAATTCTACAAAAAGCTGTGGCAAAAAATAAAAATCGACAAGATGCCATTTGATGCAGAAATCATTAACAAAAAGAAAAATGGAGAAACTTATTTTGCACAAATTAACATTACGCCCATCTTAGATTCCAAAGGAGAAGTAGAGTTTTTTGTGGGTATTGAGCGCGACATCACCTATTACAAAGAAATGGATAAAGTCAAAAGAGAGTTTATTTCTGTTGCGTCACACCAACTAAGAACACCACTTTCGTCTATAAAATGGCTATGCGAACTTTTTTGGAATGGGGATCTTAAAGGAATATCAAGCGGACAAAAAGAGATTGTGCAAAAAGTCCAAAACGAAAACGAGCGACTTATAAAGCTGGTAGATTCTTTGCTAAATATTTCCCGCATTGAGTCGGGCAAGATTGTTATAGAGCCAAGTTTAACAGACATTCCACAATTGGTGGAAAAAGTGTTGAGCGACTATAAAGAGTCGATAAAAAGCAAAAAACAAACCGTAGAAGTAAAATTTCCTGTGGAGACACCCAAGCTTTCTGTGGACTCTAAACTGGTAGGAGAGGCTTTGAGCAACTTGATTTCCAATGCACATAAGTATACTCCGGTTGGAGGGCGGCTTTGGGTAAAAGGGAAGGTAATAAGCAATGAATTGATAATCAGTGTGGCAGACAACGGAATTGGCATTCCTGTTAACGACAAGCGCAGAATTTTTGAAAAGTTCTTTAGGGCAGAAAACGCTTTGTTAAAGCAAGCTAATGGCAGCGGCTTAGGCCTCTACTTTGTAAAATGGGTGGCAGAATCGCACGGTGGACTCGTTTGGTTTGAAAGCACAGAAAATGTGGGCACCACTTTCTACATGTCGCTTCCTCTTTCGACTCGTCATTCCTGGCAAAAGCTGATAGAATTATCTATAAAATAGCGGGGTGTGGCGCAGTTGGCTAGCGCGCATCGTTTGGGACGATGAGGCCGCAGGTTCGAGTCCTGCCACCCCGACCAGCATAAATGAAAAAACAAACAATATTTTTTCAACTTAATAACGTTTGCAACCTCAACTGTAAATTCTGTTCTGAAAGAACATCTTCAAGAGTTTCCCCAAAGGAATTGGATCGTCAACTTGTAAAAGATACAGTCTCACAGTTTAGTGTTTTAGGTGGAAAAAGAGTTAAATTTAGCGGTGGAGAACCAACGCTATACAAGGATCTTTACTCTCTCGTTAACCACTCCATTGAACGTGGACTAAATGTAAATATAATTACAAATGCACAAAATTTACTTAAAAACAGCGACCTTGTATCAGACCCGTCTCAAGTGAGGATTAGGGTAAGTTTGGAAGGTAGACAGCCTCTTAATGATTCGATAAGGGGAGAGGGTTCCTACGAAAAAGCTTCCCATAATATTATTGAATATAAAAAAATGGGTTTTAAGTCAAATATTAAATTAACCCTCACCCCAGATACAGAACAAGAAGATATTATCGAACTTGCCCACTTTACAGCAGAGCACGATCTTGGGGTCTTGCAGATAGGTATAGTGCTGTATTTTGGTGCAGCAAAAGAAGAGAGCTTCAAATTCAGTGTTAATAAATTTGAGGAGCTACTTGAACCTATACCATCTTTAGTAGAAGAAACTGGTATTAAAATTGCTATAAGCGATTATGTCCCATTTGTTCCAAAATATAAAGATTACTACGATAAAGCATGCAAAGCCCTTACAAGACTTTTCGTCTTTGTAGATGGTAGAGTGGTACCTTGTAGATTTCTTGAAAACATAAACTTAGGAAATCTTTACGACAACACTATAAAAGAAATTATTGAGAGAGATACAACTTTTGACAACGTAAAATTAAGTGAAAAATGCTTAAATTGCGAATTTATTAGTAACTGTGGTGGTGGAGATAGGTACAGGTCTCTGAAATACGAACATGGCCTGTCAGGGAGCGATCCTGCGTGCTTTTTTTGCAGAAAAGGTGACTTTTTGCCACTATAACAGAGACTTCACTATCAAGCTGCCCAGAAATCTACTTTTTGGTAGCCTGAAGATGTTATGACTATCGGGTGTCGCCTTTAGATTCTAGTACTTCTTGCACTTTTTCGAGGATTTCTTCAAGGGAACTGTTGGCTTTGATTAAATAATAAGATGGCTGATCAGTTAATATTTGGGCCAACTGGGTGTCATTAGTATCATAATTGGTCAGAATTATTATGGAAGCTTTTTTACCCCAAGCATCTTTCCGTAATTCATGCATCATAGTCATACCATCCATAACCGGCATAATGATGTCCAAAAGAATCAGGTCGGGCCGACTTTTAAATGCGGACTTTAAACCCAGCTTTCCGTCCTTTGCAGTTACCACTTTGAACCCTGCCCGGGTAAATTTATCAACAAGTGCGCCCAGCAGCATCGGTTCATCGTCAATAATGAGTATTTTCGCCATGCTCAAATCCTCTTTCTTTCAGAAATGAGGATCTTGTGTTTCACTGTATTAAACCAACTCCTTACCGCCGGTCTCTTTAAGCATTCCGGATAAAGGCAAACTGACATGGAAAGTTGTTCCCTTTCTCTCACTGGATTCAAACCACACCTTCCCGCCGACATAATTAATAATCTCTTTAACGATATAAAGCCCTAATCCGGAACCGTCGGGATCGACTTTTCTGGCATTATCGGCCCGAAATAGTTTTCCAAATACGTCCTTTTGCTGCGAAACGGGAATGGCGATACCAGTATCTGACACTTCTATTAGCACGTTGTCTTTTTCCTTATTAATCGTTAAACCAATCTTTCCGCCACTCTTGGTATATTTGACGCTATTGGAAAGAAAATTCTGAAAAATAATAGCCAGAAGTTTGGGGTCAACCTTAACTAAAGAAATGCCCCCATCGTATCTTTCGCTAACAATCAGCTTCTTTTTTAAGATCTGCGGTTTGAGGTCTTTTAAGCAAGATTTGGCTATTTTGGTAATGTCAACTAATTCTGGTTCAACCGCAAATGTCCCCAGTTCCAGCCGAGAAACATTTAGTAGAGCGTTGACCAAGCTCACCATCCTTTGACTGGCGTGATAAACCTCTCGGGAATATTGCCGCTGCTTTGGGGTAAGTCTTCCAACATCTAACGACAATAACATTTCAACGTACCAGTTAATCGTTGAAAGGGGAGTGCGCAGTTGGTGAGAAGCAAGCGAAACAAATTCGGTTTTGGCCTTGTCTATCTGACGTTCTTTAGTGACATCATGAAAAACTACTACACAACCTACAATCTCGTCTTTGACATTCTTGATCGGCGCGGCCGAATCGGCTATTGGTATCTTACGACCATCTTTTCTGACCAACAGTATATGGTTAGTCATTTTTGTTATTTTGTTATCATTGATGGCTTCGGCAACAAAGTCGTTGCAGGGTTTTCCATCACTTTCTCTAATAAAGGTAACTGCTTGGCTATAATGACAGCCAATTACTTCCTTGAGCGATATGCCGGTCATCTCCTCAGCCATCCTGTTAAATAGAAAAAGATCCCCATTCTGATCACAAGCAAAAACGGCATCGCCGATTGAATTAAGGATGGCTTCGTCTCTTGTCTTAATCTCATTCACCTTATCTATGGCTAATTGCTCCACCTTTTTCCGGTCGGTGATATCACGAATATTGCATTGAATTACCTTTATGTTACCCACGTCATAAGCATTGGAAACGAATTCAACATTAATCTTCCTTCCTGTTTTTGTCTCAAGCGGTAAGTCTTCAAAGCGGACGTATCCCTCCTTATGTAAGGTGAAAAAATGATCCTTTGAGGCCGCAATGTCCTTGAAAACGCCAACTTCCCAAAGGTGTTTTTCCAAAAAATCATCTTTGGAATAGCCCAACAAGTTAACTAAGAACGGATTAACATCCAGAATCATTCCCGTATTAAAATCAACCAATAGAACCCCATCCTGAGCGGTTTCAAATAATCTACGGTAGCGAAGTTCAGAAGCGATTAGCTGTTCTTTATTATTAGCATCAATTGGTTCGTTTTGACTCATAGTTGGGCGGTAAACCACGAAATTATTAACACTGTATTTAGTTGAAACATGATTATAAATAAAAGTCAAGTTAATAAGACTACTCTAACATCGTTTAACAACATTAAAAAAACAACCCCGCCGCAGCGGGGTCGACTGCCTTAACTAGATCACCCTCACTACCCTTATTGACCTGGTTGATTTTGACCCTGCGGCGACTGTGCGGGGTTTAGCTGAACGTCCTGTGCGGTTACGCTTCCATCCGCGTTAGTACTACCAATTACTCTTACCGCGTCGCCAATATTTAACGCTGTGACATCTATTTTGTCCGCCTTACTTATAGTCGTAGTGGCGGAGAATAAAATGATTTTACTGCTCCCATCCTGCATTTTTACGGTGATACCTTTATCGTCCTTACTTAAAATCTGTCCCACAATCGGCCTAAAGCCCATCATACCGGCTCTCTGCCCGCCAACGCCGTTGAGACCACCCTCACCTCTAGCCATCATATTGGCCCCAGCTCGTCCACCCAAAACTCCTCTGGAAGTCACGCTTTTTTGGTACAAAGTTCCGCCGTAAAACCCAGCGCCCCCAATTAAAACTGACCCCAAAATCGCTATTATTACATTTTTTGACTCTTTCATAAAATCCTTTCTTAACTAAATTGACTTACAGACAAATCTTACAAGCCCAAACCTGAAGAGATCCTGAAGGTAGGGGGTGGGGTGGGAAGAGATTTTGAAGAACTCCTGCGCCGAGCCCTGAAAAACGGAGTAGCGGTTCTTGGCGAGGCGCAGCAGAGCGAGCCGATCACGTTGATAGCGACAACCCATACGCTTGGGCGAGCGTTTCCGAGAAACTCTTCCCACCCCATCTACGTCGTCTTATTCGTACCGCAGCGCCTCAATAGGCTGCAGGTTCGACGCTTTCTGAGCCGGGTACCAGCCAAAGATAAGTCCTATAACTCCGGAAACCCCTAAAGCCAAAGTAATTGATTCGGGAGATAGCGTAAAGGGTAGGGAAATGGCGTTGGACACAAAGTACGACACCGCCCCGCCTAAAAATGTTCCCAAAATCCCGCCGGCAAAAGTCAAAATGACCGCCTCAATTAAGAACTGCCAGACTACTAAGCGTTTTTTTGCTCCCAAAGCTTTTCTAAGACCTATTTCGCGGGTACGCTCGGTAACCGTAACCAGCATGATGTTCATGATTCCAATACCTCCCACTACCAAAGAAATAGCAGCAATGCCGGACAGCAATGCCGTTAAAGTTCCGGTAATTTGACTGGCCGCACCCAAAATATCCTGCTGAGACAGAATTTGAAAATCGGCCTTAGTTGGATCATTAAGTTTGTGTTCCGCTAACAAAAAGTACCCCAACTCGTTTTGGGCATCGGTCATAGCGGAAGCGGTTACGGCTTCAATGGAGATAGTAGATACATAATCTACACCAAAAAGCTGATCTTGCGCCGTGGTCAAAGGAACATAAATAGCGTCGTCCTGGCTTTGTGGACCAGCACCACCCTTTGCTACTGTTAAACCTATAACTTTAAGCGACTGATTATTCACGCGAATGTTTTGTCCGACCGGGTTTGCCTCATCTCCAAAAAGATCCGCCGCTACAGCGGGTCCCAAAACCGCCACTTTTGTCATGGCATCAACATCCCGTTGTGAAATAAACACCCCACTGGAAAGGTTAACTTTTCTAATCTCCGCGTACGATGGCACAACTCCAGTTATTTGGGTGTTGGTGTTGTTTCTGCCTGCAACTACCTGCGCTCTTCGCGAAAGCTCCGCTGACACATTTTTTACATCCGGTAGGGTGATTCCCACTTGCATCATAATAGCCTTGGCGTCATTGTAAGTAAGCGTGGTTGCACTGCCGGCAGCGCCTCGAACGTTGCCGCTGTTTTGAGCACCCGGAAGCACAGTAAGCAAGTTTGATCCCAAAGACTCAATTTGGTTTTCCACGGATTTTTGGCTGGCCTGTCCCAAGGAAATTAATGCGATCACACTACCCGTACCAATAATTATCCCCAGTGTGGCCAGCGCTGTACGCATCTTATTTAAAGTTAATGAGACCACAGCCTCTTGTAGTAATTCCAGTATGTTCATGTGGCGATCTTCCCGTCCTTAATATGGACGGCCCTCTGTGCATGGGCGGCAATATCCGGCTCGTGCGTAATCATCACAATGGTGTGGCCTTGTCTATTTAAGTCCTTAAAAATGTCCATGATTTCCTCTGCCTGCACCGAAGCAATGTTTCCTGTGGGCTCGTCAGCGAGTAGAATACTAGGATTCATGGAAATTCCACGCGCTATAGCCACACGTTGCTGCTGCCCACCGGAAAGCTGATTAGAAAAATGCTCCATACGGTCCCCAAGTCCTACCATTTCTAAATATTTTTTTGCTCGCTCAAGCCGCTCTTTCTTAGGAACTCCGGCATAGGCCATGGGAAGCATCACGTTTTTTAGCGCAGTTGTCCGAGGAAGTAAATTAAACGACTGGAAGATAAAACCAATCTTTTTGTTGCGTACCTCCGCCAAACTGTCCTGGTTCATTTTGCCCACATTTTGCCCATCTAGGAAGTAATCGCCCCCGGTTGGGGTGTCAAGCGCGCCCAAAATATGCATCAAGGTTGATTTTCCGCTTCCTGAAGGACCCATAATAGCTACAAACTCGCCGTTTTTTATCTCAAACGACACATCAGTAAGCGCTACCGTTTCCACACCCCCATTAACATAAACTTTGGAAATGTGAATCGCTTTAATCATTGTGACTCCTTAAAACCCCCAAAGGTTTCATTAAAAGCCCCGCCCGCCAAACCCGCCTCCGCCCGTTCTTATTCCAAAAGGCGAACTGGTCCCGCTGGTTGAAGTGGTTGAGCTAATTACAGCTGTAACAACAACATCCCCCTCATTCAAACCGGACACGATTTCCGTTCCCTCATCGGAGGAAATACCCGTTACCACAGGAACAGTATTCACCTGCTCATCTACTAGCGTTCTTACTACAGTTTCGCCGTTTTGACTTATCACTGCGGCCGACGGAACATACAAAACATTGTCCTTACTGGTAATAATTATATTTGCCGTAGCGGACATGTTGGCGTAAATTCCAGGGTTTTCCGTATCCAAAATTATGGTTGTAGGATATGAGGTTACTCCGGAGCTTACCGACCCAGTGGTATTGATGCTAAAAACCCTGCCAGTAAAAGTTTTATCGGGGAAGGCGTCAAAAGTTAGGGTAGCTTTGTTGCCAATTTGAACTTTGGGTATATCAATTTCCGTTAGACTAACGCTGACAATAGGCAAGTTGGACGTTGTGATGTACGCAATATTTTGCGACAGCGTTTGAGTACCGCTGGAGACAGCTTGTGCGGGAATAACCGAACCCTCCTGTAAAAAAAGCCCGGTAATTGTACCGGAAATCGGCGCTTTAATGGTGGGGGAGAACTGCTGCAAAGAAAGAGCGGCGGAACTTAAACTAAGCTGCGACTGATGTATGACATTTTGCTGATTTTCGTAACTGTGCTCTGCCGCCTTCATGGCCTCCTTAAGTGTAATATACGTAACGCTGTCGGGATCCTTGCCTTTTTCAATAGCACCCTTTTTAAAATTATCCTCGGCGGTAAGCATGGCGCTTCTTAAGGTTAGCTCGCTGTTCGTGGCGGACGTTAAGGAGTTTTGAGCGCTCTGATATGAGGCTAACTGCTGCAGATATTTTTGCTGGGATGCCTGATCTAGCTCGATCACGGCAATGGGCTGACTTACCGTCACTGCGTCGCCGTTATTTACGTAAAGCTTGGTAATTTTCCCTGTGACTTGAGTTACCACAGGTGTGTTGTTCGCGGTGGTCACGGCTCCGGAAGCGGAAACAGTCTCCACCAAAGTACCTTTTTGTACCGTAGCGGTCTGATACTGCGCTGCCGCCGCCGTTTGCTTAAAAAACTTGGTGTAGACAAAGTACCCGCCTGCTAAGACCAATACTGCGATAATAATTAACATTGTTTTCTTTTTACTCATAGTTTGCTCCGATAGGCTACCCATCAATTCTTATTCTTCCGCCCTGAAATTTACCTGAATCGTGGTGCCTTTTCCTATTTCACTATCTACGGTAATTTTCCCGCCGTGGGATTCTACTATACTTTTAGCAATTGATAAACCCAGGCCGTAACCTGACACATCTGTTTTGCTTCTGGACGAATCCGCACGATAGAATCTGTCAAAAACATGAGGCAAGTCTTTTGACGAGATCCCAACCCCCCGGTCAGCTACTCTAACTTGTACGACTTTGCTATCAAGACGCGTGGCCGCAACATCAACACTTTTCCCTGTGGAACTATACTTAACCGCGTTATCTAAAAGGATGCTAAAAAGCTGAGCCAGCCTGTCTTTATCACCAGTAACTTTAAGACGCGTCTCCTGAAACCTAATTTCAATTTGGTTTTTTTGCGCGAGTGGCTTAATCGCATCGACCGCTTTTTTTATAGCCTCATCGAGTTCCACAACATCAAAACTGTTTTCATGGTTGGGTTTTTCAAATTGTGCCAGCTCCAAGAGGGAAGTCGCCAAAGTGTTC
>Ga0315277_10000588_pt1 | contig 57052 bp, 55 predicted proteins | sample YL17G05_15_MG_FD_203695 | JGI IMG/M metagenome (GOLD analysis project Ga0315277, IMG submission 203695) | Sediment microbial communities from Yellowstone Lake, YNP, Wyoming, USA - YL17G05_15 | ecosystem: Environmental > Aquatic > Freshwater > Lake > Sediment | place: USA: Wyoming | collected... | reverse complement strand
AGATTCACGCTTGGTGTCTGAAATTGCAGGACAAGTTTGGGGGTCGTCCTGTGGCTTTGGCTATCGAGCAATCTAAGGGAGCTGTGATTTATGCTCTGCTGAGCTACAGCTTTGTGCATATATTCAGGATCAATCCACTGTCGCTGGCCAGCTACCGGAAAGCTTTTTCTGTGAGCGGGGCCAAGGATGATCCCACCGATGCCGAACTTCTGCTCGATTGGGTTAGGCTGTACCGGGAGAGAATAAAGCCCTGGGTGCCTGACGACGTGGAGACTCGTGCTTTGCAGCGACTCGTCGAACTCCGGCGTCATGTGGTGAATCAACGCGTGGAGTTCACCAATAGGCTGACTCAGGCACTCAAAGAGTACTTCCCTCAGGCACTGGACTGGGCCGGAGCTATCGACAGTGTCATGGCCTGCGCTTTTCTCTCGAGGTGGCCAACGCTGGAGAAGGTTAAGAAAGCCAGGCCGGATACGATCCGCACATTCTACCGGCAGCATGGTTGCCGCAGTGCCGAGGTGATCGAAGAGCGTCTGAAAGGCATCTGCAGGGCATGCGCTCTTACGGAAGACTCCGCGGTCGTCGAGACTTCGGTCATCATGGTTCAGACTATCGTGCGCGCCTTGCGCCCCCTGCTCGAGAGCATTGATCGCATCGAAGAGGAAATCGAGCAACGCTCTGAGGCTCATCCGGACAGGGAAATCTTTGAGAGTTTCCCCGGCGCCGGTAACGTTCTGGCTCCCCGCCTCCTGGCGGCCATGGGCTCGGATCGGAGCCGGTACGAGTCTGCGCGCGAGGTTCAACGATATTCTGGAATCGCCCCTGTGACCGAGCGCAGCGGAAAGAGTGTATGGGTACATAGGCGCTTCGCCTGTCCCAAGTTCATGAGGCAGACGTTCCACGAGTTTGCCGGACTATCTATCAGGTACTCCGAATGGGCCCGTGCCTATTACGATATGCAGAAAGCCCGAGGAAAGTTTCATCACGCAGCCGTCCGAGCCCTGGCTTACAAATGGATCCGAATAATCTTTCGGTGCTGGAAAGACAGAGTCCCCTATGACGAGAAGCTCTACATGGGGTGCCTCCTAAGAAAGAAGGTGGGTCTCCTCAAGTATTTGGAGACAGCCGCGTGAATCCATTTGAGCTCGTGGAACATTTTTGCTTGACAGAATACCTCAGATGTCTTCGGTCGCGGCTCTGAACGCCTGTTTATGTGGCAGCGTGCCGGCGGTTTGGGATCCACCCCAGCATCCCCTGTGGTGAGCCGGAGGATCAGGGTAACTCAGTGGTGCAGTTTCAAGGATTGCGAATGGTTGGGTACTTGATGCCCAGCTGCTCCAGATAGGTTTTGTATTTTGATGGATCGTAGTAATACTTCCGCATCTCAGGCCGAAACCGCTCCATGATTTTTTTGTTGAGCCAGAGTGGCGGCTTGTCGCTGGCGCTGAGGAAGGGCGTGTACTTGATGTTCTTGGTCTGGACGTTGCGGAAGTAGTCCCACGCGCGCTGCAGGATCTCCGGCTTCGACAGCAGGTCCAGAATGGTCAACGCCTGTACCTTGGCCGCGGCTGTGGCGCCTTTGTGCGCGATCGGTGTGGCCATTGCAATTCCGTTCGCCCAGTTGTGTCCGGGACCGGCCTGGAAGTTCGAGGGGAAGCTGAGCACGGCCGTCGGCACGTTCCAGGAGATGTCGCCGATATCATCCGACGCGCCGCCGCGTTTTTCTTCGTCAGGTATATGATCACGGCCCTGCAGCGGTGGAATTTCGCTGGCCAGCCCAACCTCCGGCACTTTCAGCTCGCGCTGCGTCGCTTTCGCCAGCGCGATGTCGTCCTCGCTCCACTTCGGCAAGCCAACCTTCTTTATGTTCTCGTACGTCGTCTCGGCGATTGCCTTGTTCATGTGCGTTGGCCAGGCGGTGCCGAGAATGCGGGAGGTGAACGAGGTCGAGGTCATTAGGGCTGCGCCTTCCGCCATCTTGTTTCCGATATCCCAAAGCTCCTTGATATGGGGATAGTCGGTTTCGCGGAAGTAGTACCAGACCGCAGCCGTTGACGGCACCACGTTCGGCTGGTCGCCGCCGTCGGTGATGACGTAGTGGGAGCGTTGTTGCAGACGCAGATGCTCGCGGCGGAAGTTCCAGCCGACATCCATCAGTTCCACCGCGTCCAGCGCGCTGCGGCCGCGCCAGGGGGCTGCCGCGGCGTGTGCGCTCTCGCCCTTGAACAAGTACTCCACCGAGACCAGGCCGCTCCCGCCGCCGTCACCCCAACCGACGGAGAGGTTGGTGCCGACGTGAAGGAAGAGGCAGACATCGACATCTTTGAAATAGCCGTCGCGTACGAAGTAGGCTTTGCCTCCGAGCAATTCTTCCGCCACGCCTGGCCAGAGTCTGATAGTTCCTGAAAGGCCCTCTCGCTGCATCAGCTTCTTCACCGCCAGTGCGGCGGTGATGTTGATCGCCTGTCCGCCGTTGTGACCCTCGCCGTGGCCGGGCGCTCCCTCGATGATCGGATCGTGATAAGCCACTCCAGGCTTCTGCGACGCCTGGGGGATGCAGTCGATATCGGTCCCCAGCGCGATGACGGGCTTTCCCGATCCCCAGGTTGCCATCCAGGCAGTCGGGATTCCGGCTATTTCCTCTTGAACCGCAAAGCCGTTCTTCTTCAGGATGCCTGTCAGGTACTTTGACGTTTCATATTCCTGAAAGCCCAGTTCGGCGAAGCTGAAAACCTCGTCGACCATTTGCTGAGTCAGCGTCGCCATTTTGTCGACCTCTGCGATCGCTTCTTCCTTCAATGCCGCGAGCCGCACTTCATTGGGTGATGGTTGCGGCTTCTGCGCCTCCTGGGGCATGGCGGCCAGGGCGCCGGCCAGCAGAGTCAGAGCGATTATCGTCCAGGGAAATCGGCGAGTCTTCATAGGATGCTCCCGCTTGAATCGGATGAATTGAAATGGTGGGCCGCATCCTATCGGAACAGGGATGCATTGGCCACGAATTTCTCGAATTAAAAGCAGCCACGAATTGCACGAATTTCATGAAAATCATTTGGTGCAATTCGTGGCTTGCTTTTTGGGGCGTTTCAGTCGGGCTCGACGCTCTTGAAGAGCCGGGTTGGTCCTTGCGCGAGAGTGAGCAAATTGGCGCGCATCTCCGAAACGAGGGGACCAAGAGACAGCCTTGTGATAAGGGCCGCCAGCAGAACAACCGCCACTATGGCGACGGCGGCGGCCGCGTGACGGCGGAATAAGAGCCACTGCAAAAAGCCCAGAACTGCGGCGCAGATTCCCCCCAGCATCATCACCGGCATCAGGAGCGCCTGCGTCGACAGCCGGACCGGGTTAGCGAAGGGGAGACCCTCCAGCAAGAAAAGCTCCGCGCCAAGGTACAGCGACGTCAGCGCCGTGCTGAACGCAACGAAGAGCGACGCCTCAGTCCATCCCCAGAACCAGATCGCAGGAGGGAGGAGCAGCAGATGCGGTATTCCCACTCCGGGAAGCCAAAGCGATAAATAGACGCCCCGGGCGAAAGCCCGCGGGTTCCGGAAGGGCAAGGTCAGAAACACCCATACTCCCTGCGGCTGGTCGGTCTGCGAGATGAGAGCGGAAGGCATCAGGAGCATCAGGGCCAGCACATGGGGAAACACATGAATCGGTGCAAACTTTCCCGGAGCGAAGGGCGAGACGCGCACTTGACTGAAAGAAAGGATAATCAAAACATAAGCTGCCGTTGCAATCATCGGAAGAGTCTGGCGCCGGAGGTTCCAATCGCGTCGCATCATAGCCCCCGTGAAAGCACAGGCGCCCAAGCCCGCAGGAGAACCGGTAACTATACGCACGAGCCGCACAATCCATCCTTGCCTCGGCCGCCTGCCAGCCGAGTAGGAACGGCCCTGCGCAAGCATCGTCGCCCGCACGAGATATTCGAAGGCGAAGCAGCGCAGGCCGAAGACTATGAACAGCCCCGTAAGCGCAACAGGCACGGCTGCCTGCCAGACCGAATAACCGAGACCCTGGTGTCCCAGCACAGCAATTGAGATGAACCAGTTCGGCGGAAACCACGCCCAACGTGCCGGCTCCACGCGAGAGTGCTTCACGGCGTCCAGCGTTGAGCCGATCAAGCCTCCAACTAGCGGCACAACTGCAAGGATGAAAACCTGAATGCCCAGGGCGATCCCCTTCAACCTCTCGGGCGCGACGAATTGATACAGCCAGCCGTAGGTGCCGCAAACCAGGAACGCCACGAAGAAACCTGCAAGAAATGCGGCCAGCAGATGAGTGAGAGGAAAAAACCACCTTGCGTCGGGAAGCAGCAGACCCACTACGGCCGGCAGCGCGTTGAGTGAGGCGACCTGCAAGACCACAATGAGCACGAGGTGGCTGACTTTCGCTGCCACGTAGGTCAAGCCGCCAATAGGCTGGTGTGCCAGCACCGAAGCTTCCTGCGGATTCAAGAGGCTGTTCGCAGCGTCACCCGCAACGACCACGAAGAGCTGGAACATTGTGAAGCCGATCGGGGCGAGGACATAGTTGGGAAGAGGAGGTCGTGCGAAAACATAGAGACTGAGAAGAACACTGAGGAGCAGGCCGAGGCCAACCAGGATCCCCAACCCCAGGGTGTTAACCGCCCCGAGGATCTCGAGCCGTTCCGCGAGAGTGTCGAACAGATCGAGCAGCAGTTGGTACTGCCGAGGATCGATGCCGATCCGCTTGAGAGCTCGGCAGACCAAGGGGTGTTCCAGCACACGGTTTCGCAGCTGCACAATGGAGCTCAAAGTTTCATGGTCTCCAGAATGTTCTCGACCAGAGGATCCGTCGGAGACGCCTGGGTCAACGAGCGGAAGGCATCTTCCAGGGTCGGCTGGCCCCATAATGTTTTCAACTGCTCCGGGCTACCGTCCGCGATCAGGTTGCCCTGGTGAATGATCAGCACCCGGCTGCACACGCGTTCCACCACATCGAGGACGTGCGAGCTGTAGAAAACCGCGCGCCCATCGCGCGCAAGCGCGGCCAGCAGGTCTTTGACGAGTACAGAACTCACGACGTCGAGGCCGGAAAGAGGCTCGTCGAGGAGCAGAATCTTCGGATCGTGAAGGAGCGCAGCTGAGATCAAGACCTTCTGGCGCATTCCTTTAGAAAAGGTTGCGAGACGGTGAAAGCGCTCCTTCCCCAAATCGAGCACTTCGAGGAGGCGCGAGATCTTTTGCTGGAGTTTTTTCTCTTCGATCTCGTGAAGACGGCCGCAAAGCTCGAGGAATTCCTTGGCGCTCAGGCTCTCATACAGCCCGGCACTCTCGGGGACGTACCCCAGGAGGCGCTTCACCTCGTTCCTGTTCTCTGGAAGTGTGAAATCATGGACTCGGATCTTTCCGCTGCCGCAGGAGAGAATGCCGGCGAGGATTTTGAGTGTCGTGCTCTTGCCGGCGCCGTTGGCTCCGAGGAGGCCCAGGACTTCTCCCAGGCAAAGTTCGAACGTGAGGCCGTGCAGGACTTCGACCTGATCGTAGCAGAAGCGCAGTCCTTCTACCTGAATCGCGGCTTTTTCCATCGGCTTTTTATACCACAAAGGGGGACATTCCGATTTTCCAGCTTTCGCGGCCAGCACGAGAGGCCCTCCAACTGGTTTGATTCATTCGAATTGATGAGGCAAACTGGAAAATCGGAATGTCCCCTTTTCGCGATGGAAGGATCTCGAGATGGCTACGGTCTACTTTCGTTTTTATGCTGAATTGGGCGATTTCCTCCCGCGCGAAAAGCGCATGATCAGTTTTCCTTACTCCTTTACCGGAAAGCAGAGCGTGAAGCACTTGATCGAGGCGGCAGGCGTTCCGCATACGGAAGTGGATCTCGTTCTGGTCAACGGTTCATCCGTGGACTTTTCCTACGTTCCCGATGACGGGGACCGGATCAGCGTCTATCCGGTCTTCGAGGCGTTCGACATCGCCCCTGTCTCACTCGTCCGGCCTCGGCCGCTCCGCCAACCGCGCTTTGTCCTCGATTCCCACCTTGGAAGGCTGGCAATTTATCTGCGGATGCTCGGTTTCGACGCTCTCTACCGGAACGACTATCGCGACGACGAACTGGTTCGGATCTCACTTGGAGAGCACCGAGCACTTCTAACCAGGGATCGGAGCCTGCTGATGCGCAGCGCCGTGACTCACGGATACTTCGTGCGGCCAAGAAACTGGCGGGACCAGCTGATCGACGTCCTTCGCCGCTTCGATCTTGCCGGCAGCGTATCCCCGCTGGCGCGCTGCCTGGTCTGCAACGAGCCGCTCGAAGCGGTAGCCAAGCAAGCAGTAGCCGATCGCGTTCCGCCGCGCAGCCTGAAGCACTGCGACGAGTTCTGGCAATGTCCGGGTTGCAGCCGCGTTTATTGGAACGGGTCGCATCGCAGGCGGATGCTTCAATTCATTGACGAGATGCTTAAAGCTGCAAAGAGCGAAGGAAGCACGGTCCAAGCCTCACCGCAAAGACACAGAGAACACGGAGAATAGAGGCTCAATCGAAAACCGCGGGGCAGTCGGGGTTCGCCAGGGCTGCGAATGCGTCCTGGATGTGACGTTGCTTGGTGCGCTCGCCGGAAAGCACTGACGGAATCTCTTCCGGACCGAAGAATGCCACCTCGGAGGTTTCCTTGCTGGGACGGGCTTCGCCGCCGATCAGGTCGCAAAGGAACACGATCTTGAACGCGTGAAATACCTCGAGCGGACCGATGCGGTTGGCGTCGTAGACGCCGATGACTCTGCGAGCTTTGACATTGAAGCCCGCCTCTTCCCGCGCCTCGCGTTCTGCGGCCTGCGAAGGAACGTCGCCGACGTCGGCCCAGCCGCCGGGCATCGTCCAGCCGCCATCGACGCGCTCCCGCACCAGGAGCAGCTTGCAGTCGCGAAACACGGCCGCGCGCACATCTATCTTAGGAGTGGCATATCCGATCTGCGATTGGAACGCCTCAGCCAGTTGCAGGAATTCGGCCTCCGAGTTTTCACTAACCATTTCTGCGGCGATTTCCAGCAACCGCCGGCAGCGGTCTCTTTGGTAGTCGTCTTGGGCGTAGTGGTACCCGGTTTGAGCCAGCGCCTGAATTTCCCGCGCCCATTCTAGAAACCGAGGTGGTTTATGGTCTGTCACGAATCCTCCTCTCCTATGGTAGCACCTTTGTAATCCTTCGTGTCCTTTGTGTCTTCGTGTTGTCTTTTTATAAGGACAACAAAAAGTCACGATGACACAAAGATATGCACGATGCTATCTTCACGGGGGAGACTGTGATCGCATGATCATCGCTGCGGCAAAACCAAGCGGCGCCATCATTTTAATATTGGCGGCTCTCACTGCAGCCTTCGTCGCACCTGGTTTCCTGGCCATGCATCGAGCGGACGACATCATCCCCGGGCCCGGCGTCACAAAGGTTGGCCGACTGTCGGACTACTTCCCCGCGCTAGCTGGAACGGCGGGCGAAACGCCGGTCTATTTCCTTGTTGGCGCGAGGCCCGGCGCCACCATACTTGTGCTGGGAGGGACGCATGGCGATGAGCCGGCCGGCTACCTCGCCGCTGTCGTGCTCGTCGAGCAGGTCGAAGTTCAGGCAGGACGGTTGATCGTAATCCCGCGAGCCAATGCGAGTGGCTTCACGCACAATGTTCCCCAGGAAGGACATCCGGGCAGCTTTGCCGTGATGACGCCGCATGGCCGCCGCACTTTTACTTATGGCGCGCGTGCTACCAATCCTGTGCACCAGTGGCCGGATCCGCAGGTTTACACCCTGGCCGGCTCGGGCCAGACTCTCGCCGGCAGCGAAACGCGCAATCTCAACCGTGCATACCCGGGACGTCCCGACGGTACCCTTACCGATAGGATCGCCTACGCCATGACGAGTCTCATCCGCCGGGAGAGGATCGACTTAGCCATGGACCTCCACGAGGCTTCGCCCGAATACCCGGTCGTGAATACCATCGTCGCGCACGAGCGCGCTTCGGATCTCGCTGCGCTGTCAAATCTGAACCTCCAAGCCCAGGGCATTGCCATCGGCATTGAGGCCTCGCCGCAAAAGCTTCACGGCCTGTCGCACCGGGAGTGGGGGGACGCCACGCAGGCGCTGGCAGTCCTAATGGAAACAACCAACCCGGCTCAGGGCAGGCTGCGCGGACGCACCAGTGCCACTCTTGTGACTGGGGGTCGCGATCGCTTCTACGTTCTTGCCTCGGAGCGCAACCGGCTTTCGGTTCCTTTCCCCGCATCGGGCTGGCCGCTCGACCTGCGCGTTGCCCGTCACCTGGCGGGCGTGGGCGAGTTCGTCAAGGCCATGGGAGAACTGTCGCCTGAGAAAACCGTCCTGTTGAGCGGTGTTCCCGAATACCAGTCCGTTGTCACGCGGGGCCTCGGCTCGTTTTTGAGGTGAAGTCATGAATTCAAAATGCATTTCTTCTACAGCAGGTAAGATGAAGGCGCGGGAAGCTACTTTTGCCGCTCTCCTGATTTTCATCCTGAGTATTAGTGTTCTCGCCGCCACGAAAAATGCCCAGGTCGTCGCGAAGCATGGCATGGTTGCCTCGGCCCACGCGCTGGCTTCACAAGCCGGAGTCGAAATTCTGAAGGCCGGCGGCAACGCCGTAGACGCAGCTGTGGCTGCCGCTTTTGCGATTGGCGTTGTCGAGCCGAACGCCAGTGGCCTGGGCGGCGAAGGGATGATGCTGATCTACCGGGCCGACAAGAGGACAGCCGTCGCAATCGACTACAGATCCGCCGGCCCGGCCACTGCGAAGTTTTCCTCCGGCATTCCGGCTACCGGACATGCGGCTGTAGCCATTCCGGGGACAGTTGCCGGTCTGACGGCAGCCCTGCAAGAGTCCGGCACCATGAAGTTGGGGCAGGTTCTGGCGCCCGCGATCAAGCTGGCGGAGGATGGTTTTGTCGTCAGCCCGACGCTTGCAAGTATCATCGTCGAAAACTTTGAGGAGATAACGAAGAATGAAGCCCTGGCGGCAGTTTTCTGTCCGGGAGGCCTGCCGCTCGAAGCCGGCGCAATGCTGAAGAATCCGGACCTTGGCCGAAGCTTGCGCAAGATCGCCGCCGACGGGCCGGACGCTTTCTATCGCGGAGAGCTGGCCGATGCGATCACTGCCGAGGTGGCTGCCCACAGAGGCTTTCTCTCCAAGGCCGACCTCGCCTCTTACCGCGCGATCAAGCGCGAGCCGGTACGGGGGAGCTACCGCAGCTACGACCTGATTTCCGCGCCTCCTCCGGTGGGCGGCATGTCGGTGATCGAGATCCTGCAGATCCTCGAGCACTTCGACCTGAGTAGGAACCCGCCTTTTTCTCCAGTCAACGTGCACCTGATGGCTGAAGCCATGAAGCGGGGATTCGCCGACTTCAGCGCTTTCGTAGCGGACCCCGAATTCGTCAAGGTGCCTCTGGCTGGTCTGCTCTCCTTGGACTATGCCCGGGCAAGGGCTGCCGAGATCAGTCCCGACCGGATAACGGCCAAGGTTACGGCCGGCGATCCGGAAAAGCACAGTGGGGGGAGCACAACGTCCCTGGCTACGGTGGATCGGCGCGGCAACATGGTGGCGCTCACGCAGACGATCTCCGATTTCTTCGGCGCCAAGGTGCTCATCGCCGGCACAGGGATCATCCTTAACAATGAGATGAAGAACTTCTCCTCCCGCGGCATCAACGCCATGGCGCCCGGCAAGCGGATGAGGACGACGATCTCTCCCACGATAATCCTAAAAGGCCACAAGACTTTTGCCGCGCTTGGGACTCCGGGCGCGGCGCGGATCATTTCGACCATGGTGCTTCTGGCTTCCAACTTGTTGGACTACAAGATGCCCATCCAGGAGGCCATCGAGGCGCCCCGTTTTTATGCTCGAGACAACGACGCGCAACTTTACGTGGAGGGCCGTCTGCCCGCTGGAACACTGGAATCGCTCAAAAAGATGGGATACTCCATTCAAGAGCAGGGTGACTACGATCTCTTTTTCGGCGGCGCGCAGGGCATAATCATCGATCCCCGGACCGGCCTGCGAATCGGCGGCGCGGATCCCCGCCGTGACGGTGCCGTTCTTGGTTACTGAGTCTTTGTGATCTTATGTTCTTTGATTCATACATCGTGAGTTTGGGAATCTGTCTCACAGAATTGCGGATTGCGGATTGTTCATTCGGTTTATTCAATCCGCAATCCGCAATTAACCAGTGTCTATGTGGTGTCCGTTGAGTTTTCCTTGGAAAGGAAAAGAGATGAAAGCTTCGCATCGGTTGTACTTGATGATTCCTACTTTGATTTTGGCTACAACGGCTTTTGCGGCCGGGCCTGTGAGCTTTTCAAAGCCGGGACTGATCACATCCATCGGCCAAAGTTCCGACATCGCAGTCATCAAAGTCCTGCTCAACAACAAAATGAAGCTGGGCCTTGACGCCAAGCCGCTCGCACAGGTTGCCGATCTGGCGAGCGTCAAAAGCCTCATCCTGATAGTTGGAGCCAGCGCCAAGGGCCTTGGTGCCGCCGGCCTCAACGTGGACCAGGAAACTGAACGCACCAAGGCTCTTCTGAAAGCGGCGAAGGAGCGGGGGACTCAAATCCTTGTCATGCATACCGGAGGCGAAGCGCGCCGGGGCAAAACCACGAATGACTTGATCAATCTGGTCATTCCCGAGGCCGACTACGTCGTCGTAGTGGCCGGGGGCAACAAAGACAAACTGTTCCAAAGTTTGGCCGCCAAACGCGGAACCCCGGTGATTGAAGTCGACACGCTGGCCGCGGCCGGCGAGGCTGTGAAGGCCGTATTCAAGGAATAGGAGTGGCGGGCGTGCTGGCGAACCCGGCCGTGGCGCTGGCGGGTGAGTGGGCAGAGCCACTCACCTTCCTGCTGATGCTGGTCTGTTTTGGTGTCCTGGTGGTTGTGTGCCGGTGGCCGATTGGTGTGGGCTTAGGGCTTGCCGCCTGGCTGGGCGCTGCGATCAACGGCGATTACCTGCCGGTGCATCACCTGGTCGAGGGTGCGTTCTCCTACCTTGATCCCATACTAATTATAGCCACCGCCATGATTTTTATGCGGGTACTTGCCGATGGCGGAGCCTTGGCTGCCGTCGGCCTGTCAGTGGAGCGCACGTTCGGGAAGAGGCCTCTGTTCTTACTCCCATCGCTGATGCTGATCGTCCTGTTTCCCGGTATGATCACCGGTTCCTCCACCGCGTCCGTGCTGACTGCCGGCGCAATGGCAGCGTCGATTCTGGTGGGCCTCGGACTGTCGCGCGAACGCGCGGCGGCCATCGTCGCGATGGGTGGAGTCTTGGGAATGGTGGCGCCACCGGTCAACATTCCTGCGATGATCATCGGCGGAGGCATCGATTTGCCATACGCCGGGTTCAATGCGCCGCTGGCGCTGGCGTCCTTTCCCCTCGCGTTGGTGCTGGTCTATGGATTGGGTTGGCCGCTTCTTCGTCCGGGACAGGTCCAGCCGGCGATCTCTCGGCCGCACGATATCGGGACGACCATTTCCCTCGCGCGTGCTTTACTCGCGCCGCTCTTTGCCGGAGCTTTGATGGTGGCTCCCAGGCTCGCGCCCCAGCGCTTGCCTGATCCCGGCCTGCCGCTGACATTTCTGATGGCGGCGGCTGTGGGTGCTCTCGTGCTGCCCAGGTTCGCCTTGCTCCAATCGATGATGCGGGCGATCGAAGAAGCGCTGCTGGTGCTCGCCATCTTGGCGGGTGTCGGAGCGTTCATCCAGGTCTTGACCCTCACCGGCGCGCGCGGCTGGCTCGTGTCATTCATGGTTGGAGCTCCAGCATGGGCGCTCTTCGCAGCCGCGGCCGTAAGCATACCGCTCTTCGGAGCAGTCTCGGCATTTGGATCCGCGTCCGTGCTGGGCGTGCCCTTTCTGCTTGTCCTGCTGGGCCGCAACGAAGTGGTGACAACCTCGGGACTCTCGCTGCTCGCGGCCCTGGGCGACCTGATGCTGCCGGCGGCGTTGGCGGCAACTCTCGCCGCGCAAGTGGCCGGAGTGGATGACCGGATGAAAGTGCTTCGCTTGTGCATTCTTCCGGCGTTGCTGACGGCCGCTGCGGCGGTGCTTCTGTTGGTTTGGGCTCCGGCCTTGGGCCGATGGTTGTGATAGGAGCCATAGGGGCACGGCGCGCCGTGCCCCTACATGCCTTGGGAGTTGGCATGCTGCAGATTGTTTATCACGCGATTGTAGTCTTCATTGCGCTTCTTGTGGCCGCAGTAACCTTGCGCGAGCGGAGCATCGGGCGGCAGGTCAGCGGAGGAGTCGTGCTCATCATCCTTTTGTTGCGCATCTTCATGGTCAAGTGAATATTGCGAATTGCGGATTTCGGATTGCGGATTTGAAAAACTCGTTTTGCGGAGGTGATATGTTACGTTCAGTTGAAGGGGTTCCGAAACAACCAGGATATACCGCTAAGAGAATCCGCAATCCACAATCCGCAATCCGCAATTTGATCTCACTGGTTGTGGTCATACTTGCCTGGGCTAGAGTGTCCCAGGGAGCTGACGCTGCGTTCGTGCACGACATACGGCCGGGTCCCGGAGTGACCGCTGTAAAAAAGCTCTCTGACTATTTTCCTGGTCTCGCCCAAACTCCCGGCGACACCCCAGTCTACATTTTGGAAGGGAAGGAAAAGGGCGGCACGGTGTTCGTGGCCGGCGGCACGCACGCGAATGAAATTGCCGGCATCATGGCTGCCACGGTGCTGGTCGAGCACGCGCGCGTGCAGCAAGGAAAGTTGATTGTCGTGCCCCATGCCAACAATTCTGCCATTACCTACAATGACCCGAGGATGCCGGGTCCGGCCTGGATTACGATTCAAACCGCCGGGGGTGAAAGGCGATTCAAGTACGGATCGCGCTTGACCAAGCCCGAGCATCATGGCGAGCCCGATCCGGAGAAGTACCGCCACCCGCGTTCCACCGAAGACCTGGAAGGCTCTGAAGCGCGCAATCTCGACCGGGCCTATCCGGGCCGTCCCGACGGAAATCTCACCGAGCGGATCGCTTACGGCATATTGCAGGTGCTGAAGTCTGAAGCTGTGGATGTCGCGTTTGACCTGCACGAGTCCGGACCGGAATCGAGGCTTGCCTGGATGGTCGTGGCCAATCCCAAGAACGTCGACGTCGCGGCCCTGGCGATCGTAAACCTGGACGCTGCGGGCATCCCGATGAAGCTCGATCCCTCATCGGAGACCTTTCGCGGGCTGTCCCACCGGGAGTGGGGCGACGCTACCAAGGCTCAGACGTTTCTGTTCGAAACCCCAAATCCCGGGATGGTGAAAGATCCTGGTGGCGTTGACCCAGTGAACGACGCCAAGCTGCCTCTGGCGAAGCGAGTGGGCATCCAGCTTTCCACGCTTCTTGCGATTCTCGACGCGCACAACGAAGAAGGACCGGCTGTGGTTGCGGTGAAGTTGCTGGACGTGCCAGGCTTGCCGGAGATCACCCGCTCCGGCATTGGCGCCTTCCTTAAGTGATGCCCATTGTCTCTGTACAACAAACAGGTAAAACCCTGCTGTTTTGACAGAGCTTTTGTGCGGCCATTATTGCGGCCGTTGCCTCATCAACAAGTATTCAGAGCCGCGACCGGGAGCGGGGATGTGGCACAATACTGTTCATCATCCCCGCTTGCTTCGCGCGCGGCTCTGAACGATCCATCACGGGACCGCGCAGCCATTGTTGGAGATACATCCAGCTGAGGGCTGATAGCTGAAGGCTGACCGCTCAGCGCGGCCGGCTCGGGGGCTAAACCGCCCTATTTGGTTGTGGCCGCCGGTCGCGCTATGTCTCTGTGGTTTTTCTTGAATTCGCGGCCTGATTAATTTAGTTTGCTGGCCAGCCTCGTTTCAACACGTAAGTGACCTGGAGTCTAACAGCGGAGTCGTCCTATGAAAAACCTTAACATGACAAAACTGCGGCGAATGACCTTGTTTGCAGCTCTACTGTTGCTTATTTCCCTGTCTTCGATATCAGCCCGTGCGCCGCAAGCAGGGTCTGTCGAGGAGAACGATTCCTGTACAAGCATTATGGTCGGACACCTTGCATCCAAAGACGGTTCCGTTATTACCTGCCATACTTGTGATGGCAACTACCGGACCTGGCTGAACATTGTGCCTCATCAGAAATACGATAAGGGATCAACCACTAAGATTTATTGGGGGAACTTACACACGGAATCCCCCTGGGACTTAAAGGGAAAGATCCAGAAAGGCGAGATTCCCCAGGTCGAGGAAACTTACGCTTACCTGAATACAGCCTATCCCTGCCTGAATGAGAAACAGCTCGCCATCGGCGAAACCACCATCGGTGGCCGGCCTGAGCTGCATAATGACGAGGGACTGTTTCTCATCGAAGAACTCGAACGGATCGCATTGGAAAGATGCAAGACCGCAAGAGATGCCATTCGCCTGATCGGCGAGTTGGTGAAAAAGTACGGGTACGGTGACCACGGAGAGTGCATCACCATCGCGGATCCCAAGGAAGTCTGGCAGCTCGAAGTCTTCGGCGCCGGTCCCGCTCAACCAGGTTCGGTCTGGGCAGCAGCCCGCATTCCTGACGACCACGTCGGCGTTTCCGCCAATATACCGAGAATCAGCGAAGTAAATCTCAAAGATCCAGATCACTATATGGCCTCGGACAACCTCTTTTCGCTTGCAGAGGAAATGGGATGGTGGAAGAGCGGGGAAGCTTTCAAATTTTGGAAGGCCTACAGCGGCAGAAAGCCGTTTGCGGATCGCGAGTACTATATCCTGAGCACGCTAGCACCTTCCTTGAATCTGTCGAAGGATGCCGAGGAGCTTCCGTTCTCCGTCAAGCCGTCGAGACTGCTCACGATAGAAGACATCATGAAGTACTACAGGGAGACCTATGAGGGAACCGATTTTGACATGACCAAAAACCTCATGGTTCCCAAGGGTCGCCCAATGCAAAGGGGAAAGCCGCCGGAAACGGATGACAAGCCGGCGGAGATGATCAAGAGCCCGGTCGCCAGTGCCTGGATGGGGAATGATATAGTCAATCTGCTGAACGCCCTGAAGCCCGGCACCGTCGATCGCCGGCGGACTATAGCCATTTCTGCCTGCTCCTATTCAGAAATAATTCAGTGCCGGAGTTGGCTGCCCGACGAGATTGGCGGGCTCGCCTGGTTCTCCTTCGACAATCCCGCTCAAAGTCCAAGAATCCCGATCTTTGCCGGTATCCTTTCGCTGCCGAAGAGCTTTGAGATTGACTCGCAGCAGAGATACCATCCGGAGTCGGCCAGCTGGGCATTTCGAAGAACCAACCGCCTGGCAGCCATAAAATGGGGCGCAACTAGGAAAAGCATCGAAGACGCCGTCGCGGAATTTCAAGAGAGGGCCCTCGTCGAGCTCCCGGCGATTGAGAAGATCGCGCTGCAGTATTACAACGTCGATGATGCCGAGCAAGGACGCATGAAGGCCAGGCAGTTTCTCACCAAGTATACGAATGACTTCGCTCATGCGGCAATTGACAAATGGTCTGAGCTCGAAGACACATTCTGGGTCTTGTTTGCACGGGGCTTTTAGGATTCGCCGCAGAGACACGGAGAACGCTGAGGTCTTCGTGTCTCCGCGGTGGGTATTACTGCATTGCTTATCCTCTTCTTGTGTTTGGTCTCGTATGTTTTCTATCTCATCTGTGAGCGCATTTCCCTCGACCGCAGCTTGAAGCGCATTCCGCTCCGGATTGCCGTGACAGGAACCCGGGGTAAATCAAGCGTTGCACGGATTCTGGCATCGATTCTGATCGAGGATGGAAGAAAGGTCGTGTCCAAAACTACGGGGTCACAGGCGCTGCTCTTGCTGCCGGACGGCAGCCGGCTCGAGCTCAGCAGGCGCGGCACGGCGTCAATACTCGAACAAAAACGAGTAGTCAAGAAGGCCTCTCGTCTCCATGCCGATTGCCTGGTTGCCGAGATAATGAGCATCCATCCGGAAAACCACTACTTCGAAGCGCAACGGATCCTGAAGCCCCACATAGTGGCAGTTACCAATGTCCGCCTTGATCACACCGAAGCAATGGGCGACAGCACCGAGGACATTGCCTCCGTGCTCGGTCTGGATGTCCCTCCGAAGTCAACGGTCTTTGTCCCGGAGCAGGCGCCTTATTCTCCTTTTGTGGACGCTGTCGGAGATTCCGGCGGCACCCTGTTCAAAGTCGCGCGTGGGGTTGCCGCGCCCCTCTGCGAAATGGCGCCGGACCTGGCAAAAAGAGAGTTCTTAGATAACCTGGACATCGCCTATTCTGTTGCGCGACACCTCAATATCGATCACAGGATAATTCTGAAGGGAATACTCAAAGCACAACACGACATCGGACGGCTGAAGGTGTGGATAGCTCGTTCCGCCGATCGGGAGCGCTCTTTCTACCTTGTCAATGCATTTGCGGCGAACGATCCCGAATCGACCTTCCAAATCCTTTCAAAGGTGCTCGAGTTGTTACCGGCGGCTTCGGATAAAGTGATAGGCGTTCTGAATCTCAGGGCCGACAGACTCCCTAGGACTCTCCAGTGGATTAAGGCTCTGAAGCACGACGCCATGCGCCGCTTCAGCCGACTGTATGTCACCGGGGGACATTGCAGCATGCTCCGGCGACGTTTGCCCTATGTTGAGATTCTGAGAGGCCGCACGCCAGAGGGATTGATGTCAGGCATCACAGCCGGGATTCCGGATGGCGCCGTGGTATTCGGCTTTGGAAATATAAAGGGTGCCGGGATGCATCTCGTCGGATATTGGAACAGGATTGGTGAGGATTATGGAATATGAAACCTCTTTCTTAGGACTGATGATTTCTCTTCTGTTCACAGGTCTTACAGGTCTGTATCCCGGCGGTGTAATCGTGCCCAGCTACCTGGTCCTTTATCTAAACCACCCAACGCGTATTGCAGGGACACTTATCGTATCTCTTCTGACGCTGCTCTGTTTCAGGCTTGCATCCCGTTATTTGATTATTTTCGGCACGAGGCGATTCGTGTTCATGATTCTCGTGGCAGGATTGTGGACTCTTCTCTGGCTTCGCTACTTCCCTTTGATTCTCCCTGTCTCTCTCGAGTTCAGGGTGATTGGCTGGGTTGTCCCCGGATTGATTGCCAACAATTTTGAAAAGCAGGGAATCGTAGTGACAACCGCGTCGATTGCCACGGCCACAATCGTGACATATTTCCTGGCGCACGTTTTTCGGGCGCTTTCCTGGGCATGAAGGACGCGGCGATGGAATTATTTCCAATGCGGAATCTGAGACTGAAGGATCGGAACTACAGGGGATTGCGCATTGTCGGATCGGGGATTGTGAGCCTGGCGGCTTTTTTGGTACTTCAACTCCTCAATCCAAGCAGTGCTTCGCAATATTCGGAGGTGATGGCCAGAGCAGGCGGAATTATGGAGGGGGCTATCTCCGCGATCGGAAACCATCGCCCTGTCGCCAGTACCGCACTTGACCTGAACATCGATCCCAATCAGACGGGATTGATTGGTCCAGAATATTCTCCTTTGATGACGACTCTCGGACAGTTGGAAGCAAAAAGGAGCACGACCAACCCCAACATGGCGGGCCTGATTGCGCATTTGCTCTACCAGGCTGGTGTGAAGGCAGGAGACACTATCGCAATTGGCAGTTCCGGCTCTTTCCCTGCATTTCTCGTGGCATCTCTTGCGGCAGCCAAGGCGATGGATGTTCATCCTGTCTGCATCCTTTCCCTGGGCGCCTCCTCCTATGGAGCGACCGACACTGAGTTTGACTTGCTGGACCTTTATGCAGTCCTGCAGGGGTCAGGAATTTGCAGCCACCCGCCTGCGGCAGTTTCTCTTGGCGGAGAGAAGGATATTGGAGAGGATTTTGAGGCAGAGGTCAGGGAGCGGTTGATCCGAAAGATCCACAATGGGGGTATCCCATTTATCTACGAGCCGGATCTCGCCCAGAACGTGGCGAAGCGGATCAAAGTCTATGAGCGCAATGCTACCGGCAGAATAGCGGCGTTCGTCAATAGTGGAGGCGGATATGCGAATCTCGGAACAAGCCCGCTTGCGCTTAAGCTGAGGCCCGGTTTGAATACGCGTATGATGCTTCCTCCGAAAGAAGCCCGCGGTGTCCTTTTTGAAATGGCGGCCAGAGAAACGCCTGTCATCCACTTGCTCTACGTCAAGGGACTAATGCAGAGATTCAACCTTCCCTGGGATCCAATCCCACTGCCACACGCGATAGAGCGCGCGGAGTTTGGCGGGATGCGATTTCTCGGACTCCGATTCTGGCTCGTGTGCATCAGTTACTTTGTGAGCCTTTGTGTCATCGTGCCTTTGTGGAAATAGGGGAAATAGGGGACGCAACGTCCGAGGTGTTCACCAGGTTTTGGAATCCTAAAACCCGGCCAACCGCTCGGACGTCCCTGCATTTCCCGGGCCATCGTTCAGCCCGAGGAATTCACATCCATTTACGAAAAGCGTGGTGTCGTATTCGTTTAATGATCAGATCGATGGATGCCATCCGGAAAAACATCACCGTTCTCAAAGCGCAGATCACCGCGATCCTTCGACCCGAAGACTCATCTTATTTTGACTGTCCGCCGCCTCGCTTACGACGCGCACCCGGTCAGGGATGTTCTGCACATTTTTGTGCAGGCCTATTCGGCTCGCTGCGCCGCCGGGCAGGCTTTGCCGCCGCGAATCGAGCGGTCCGGTGTGGTGCCGTGACCTTCATCCAACGCTTCGGCGATGCCCTCAATCTTAAAGTCCATTTCCATTTGCTGGCGCTCGATGGCATCTACGCTGAGGACGAAATGGGCTACATTCGCTTCCACCAAGCAGCCCCTCCCAGCGATGCCGAAGTGGCCCGCGTAACCGAGCGCATTCACTGTCGTATCGCCAGGCTCCTCGAACGCCGCGGCCTGGGGCCGCAAAGCCGATCGTGACGAATCCGATACCCTCCGGCACAACCAGCCGCTGCTCGCCGAACTCTGGGGCGCTTCGATTTCCGGGCGCGTAGCCACCGGGCCACGTGCCGGCTGCCCGATCGCCAAGGTCGGCGACGCGATCGATTTGGAAGACATCGCCGTCTCCTCTGGTTCGCGTTGTGCCACGATTTCCGGCTTCAGTGTGCATGCCGATGTCTGATCCCCGCCCATGACCGCACGCGGCTGGAGCGTCTTTGCCGTTATGCCGGCCGACCACCGCTGGCTACCGAGCGGCTGTCGCTATTGCCCGGCGGCAGGCTGCTGTATCGCCTCAAGCGCCGCTGGCGCGCCGGAACCACCCACATGATTTTCGAGCCCCTCGAGCTGGTTGAAAAGCTCGCGCGCTTGTGCCCCCGCCCCACTTCAACCTGGTTAGGTACCGTGGCGTACTTGCTCCCTCCGCTGCCTGGAGGCCACTTGTCATCCCGGAATCAGAGGTCTCCGATCCCCTGCCCCACTCTAATTGCCCCGCAAGAAAGCAACGCTTCTCTCCCGATACCGGAAATTCACACAAGAAATGCGCCTGCCGGCCCCGGAATTATTCCTGGTCCGAACTGATGAGGCGCGTTTTTTCGACTGATGTTCTAGAATGCGCCCGATGCGGAGGCCGCATGAGGATTATCGCGGCCATTCATTCTGCTGAGGCGATTCGAAAGATACTTGACTGCCTCGGCCTCCCTTCCAGAGCACCTGCGATTGCCCGTGCACTGCCGGATCGCGCGATAGATGAGTTTTACTTTTCGTGAGCAGGAGGGATTCATCCGCCGTGCTGGTAGGAGACGTGTGGAAAAAGCGCATATCCTGCAAAATCGTTTCGGCGTAAAATCCCGTTTGTGCTCGATCCTGGGCTCCGTTCGAGAGGCCTGCGCGGCGGAAGTTAACATAAGGCCAGATATCGGAACCTGGAGGAAACCCATCCTGGGAGAGCCGAGCTCCAAAACGGCAGCTTGTTTGTCCTATGCGCTGCGCGCCCATAGCTCAGACGGATAGAGCATCTGCCTTCTCAGCTACGCGGAGCAGATTTCCTAACCCGTTGAAAACACACCTAAACCCGCCACTAACGCGGGTTTTCGTGTTTTTATGCCTTTGTTGCTTTTCGGCGGATTTTGGCAAGGTTTCGACGATAGTTGCCCTTCGATTTTCACTACAGATGAAAGCTCCGACAAAACCTGCTGTTGACCAACGCGAGCCAAAGGCTCTATGCTGATATGTTTTCTCTCACGCAGGAAGAGATGGAGTTTCGACATATATGGCTCAAACCAAGGAAAGTGACGCCAAGCAGTTCAAGATCTCCTATGAGTATGACCCAGGGTATCGCATGATTGCCGCAAATGGGCTACATGGTGGAATAACACCGCGTGGCGACTTGCTGTTTGATTTGTTTGCTGAATATACGAAGCCTCCCAAGTCTGTAAATGTGTCCATAGCGCCAGAAGGCAAGGTCACCGAGGAAAGAATTGGTGAGCCTTTATTGGTTCGCCGGCTTCAAATGGGAGTACTGTTGTCTCTAGATCAAGTTGAATCCTTCGCAATTTGGTTCCGACAAAAAGCCGATGAGATACGGAGTATGAGGGAAAACATCCATGAACATTCACAGCCAGAATAGCTCCGAAGGCCGCTACGCAAGATTTGAGTGGAAACCGGATATCATAACCTCCGTGGGGTGGCGGTTCTCATGGAAGCAAAACGATTCATCCGTTTCGACGATATCGTTTCGACCCTCGGGGGGCTCATCTGTGCCTGCAGGACTGTGGACACAGATCAGCGTGGATACCAGCAGCGCGGCAAGCCCCATTTTGCCTGAACCCTGCAGGATTTTGGGATTATATGGGGAGCCCTACAAAGTGGTGAGGGAGATCCCGGTGAGTTTTAGGAGGGCGGAATTAGGCGAGTTTATCGCCACATTTAATGAGGCCAACATCTCCTTCGTTGGTGAAAGCATGGCAGAGGCGCTGAACGGCCTAAAAGCGGAAATATTGGACACGTTTGAGGAATACGAAGCAAACGAATCCCACCTCGGTCCAGAACCGTTTAGGCAATTGGCTGTTTTGCGAAGGTACATAAAACCTGAGAAATAGAATCGCGATGCTGAGTGCAAAGGACGGTCTGCAAATCGCCGCAAAGCTCGGCATGAATCCCAAGGAAGGGAGAGGGCATGCTAGAGTCGCGATTGTAATCAAAGGGGAGTACGTGGGCAGTTATGGTATTAGTCGAGGTTCTAGAGAGCAGTGCCACGATTATATCGCGCGTCAAATCGGTCTCAATCCTCGAGAAGCTCGCGACCTTTCTCGCTGCCCGATGAGTGCCGAGGAGTATCAACGCATACTGAGAAAGCGCGGCAGGTTAACAGTGCGTTGAAGCTTGCGCTTTTCCGACGATTCTGATGCATTAAACTGTCGCGACCTTCCCGGATTTTCTCCTGGTTTTGGTATAAATTCCCCTACGTTTTTGTTTACACCCTTCCCTTCGACTTCATGACTTCGTAGCCGGATCGCATTTCCGATATATATATCTACAGCAGGTGTGAAGATGAGTCGCTTTGCCGCGCTGAACTATTAGTGATGCTTGGCGAGGTTGACGCCAGAGTCCCTGCTAACCTGGCACGGAGGCCAGTCCACGGATACTATGACGTGGATCCGACTTACACTCGCGGGGCATTCCTCAGGCCCTGTAAGGAGAATCCGAAAAGGCACGCAAAGCTCATGGAGCCCAAGAAAACCATTGCAGAGAATGGCTGGGATTTTCTTGCGCTGGCCTGACCGGTTTCCACAGGACACTTGCCCCAACCAGCGGGCTTTTCGACAGAGGATGAATATCATTCTATGCGGCTATACCGAGGCTTGAAGAACCCCTACCGGCCCGAGTTGGTCGGCGCTGGGCAGGGATCTATCTTCGGGACAGACTTCACCGACTGTCCCTTTACCGCGCTCCGATATGCAGCGGGAAGCCGCGGGACTGTTATCTGGTGGATGTGCCTGACGATGACGCCCGCTCCGGGTGTCCGAGGAGTTGTGGCTCGGGTCGGGTCCCAGGCGGCTTATGGTCTGGGGAAGGTTCGATAAACACATCGTGGCAGTTATTCCCGCAAAGGAACTCCGGGCCGAGATCCGAAAAAGGCGCCTCGTTAGAGCCCCGGACGAATGCAAGATCTCGCTTCTCGAGCAACTCATCGAACAGCGGGTTGCCGATGCGCACCAATCGCGAACGGACGGGTGAAAGCACAAACCCGGTTGCAGTTCAGTAGAGCCTATTTGCTTTGATGTTCGAGAATATCTTAAAGTGCTTCAGGTTGAGGGTGGCAACACGATACTTGCGCCTTATCGCCGTTGCTGCAATCAGGCAATCCTGGAAGCCGATACCATGGCCTAAATAAACACGGCGGTAGAGATCCGACGCCTCCTGCACAATGTCTTGGTCGAGCCACACCAGGGTTACATTTGCAGCTCACGCTCGATCTTCCTCTGCTCGGCGCGATTCCGGCATCCTGCAATGAGATCAGCAGCGGTGATTACTGATTTGAATCGATGGGCCTCGGCAATCGAATCGATCCAATCCCGCGCTTCTGTGTATCCGCGAAGTACGTCCACCAGGATTGACGTGTCCAGGAGCCAGTCCGTTTCAGCCACGATTGTCCGAGCGACGCTCCACTTGTTGTCTCAATTGAGCGGCAAATGCAACCGAATCGGAAATATCTGCTCTGTTGGACCAGATTCCAAACGCTGGATGCGCAATTTGGGGGGTCTCGCGTCGCTTGGTCCTCCGGCTTGGACCGACGGGCACGAGGATCACCTGTACCGCACCAGTTGGGACTCTTGGGGGAATTTCAACTATCAATTTTCTATCGGCCGTGATTTGACCGTTGAGTTTGGTAGCTGCCATGGTTGCATCATATCATAAACGGAGACTTCAGCAGTCCGGCGGTAAAGTGGATACCTTGTAGGAAGACCTATGGCATTTGCTGACGGCCTCATAGTGTGAGCACTGAAGCGCCATGTTTAATAGGAGTCGGGTACAACAAGCCTGCCACGAATTTCAGGAGAGATTATTTCTCCGGAGCGGAAGCTGTCAGGCTGCCGCGGACCTCGAAATTCACGGAATCGAAAACGCGGCGGGTGCCGTCCACAAGGGCAAGCGTGTGCTTGCCTCTCTGTGGCGTCCAGAAAAGTATGAGTCAGCCCTGCGCTCGGATGACCAACTACGAGAGTACATCCCGGAAAGGCCTGGAGCTCTGCCGAGGGAGCAAGCACCTAACAAGATTCTTGCGCTCAGGCGACCATATCGCTGTAATGTCAGGAAAAGCTCATTGCTGGAACTTTGGTGACTGCCGCACCCATGCGCATGAAAATGAGTCACCCGGACCCTGCGGCGGCCGTCAGAGCCGGAAGCGTCAGCGGCCGGAGCGGGTCCTGAAAACGAACCGCATTATAATGGGATTGAGATAATATCTATGGCGGCCGGACAGGGAGCGGAAGTTCCGAGGCGAGGGAAAGGAGCATCGATGTCCAAGCCCATAAATCGACAAACAGCGCGGCGCGAGTGGATCGGAGGGCGCTTTCGGCTTCCCATGTATATTCAGAAGCCGGATCCGGTGCGCCCGCATGCCATCGTATGGATGGACCAGGAGAGTCGCTTTATTATCACCTTCGAGGCGGTTCACCCGGAGGCGTCCGACTCGGTGCTGCTCGAGCACTTCCGGAAAGCTCTGAATGATCCTCGAGTCGGCGCCGCTCGCAGGCCGGCATGTCTGCGGGTAGCCGAAGACAGGTGGGCCGAGCTGCTCCGTAGCGCTCTGGGCGAAGAGTTCGAGATCCGCGTGGGTCCGACGCCGGAGATCCTCGAAGCCATCCGGCGGTTCGTCGATGATGTCAATCCCAGCGGGGTGACTCCGAGCTACCTCGACCATCGCCTGTCCCCGGGCATTGTCTGCAGGATTCAAAATATCTGCGGGCCGAGGTGACGCCGCCTCGGTGTTTCGGCGCAGTAAGCGCGGAGCCAGGCCAACCCTGCAGATCGGGCCGGCCCTACACGATTCGAATCCGCCGCCCAATCGCGTGGAAGAAATCGCGAGACCAGGCGGTGAGCGAGGCGGGACTTTCCACAAAAGGCTCGACCTCTCTCCGCGCCTGTTCCACATCAAGCCGGCCGATCACTTCAGAAAGTCGGATCCGGAAAAGATCATCCGTCAGACTCTCCTCCGGCTCCAAATGACCGGTCTGGCGCATCCTGCTCTCCAAGTGTGCCAGATGGAGTTCCGGATGGTGAGTCACATACCAGACGAAGTCGTACCAGTCCCGGCCTTTGACCCGGCTTTTCCACCTCCTGCACAGCACCGCGTGCATCTTGCCGGCGAAGAGATCAGGCAGGCTGTATGCGCGCACCGAAAAAGGGATGGGCCTGAGCAAAAACGCCGTCTCCGTTTCGAATTCGCCCGGCGGATCCGTATCCACTTCCACCTTGATCTTAAGCACCTGGCCGCGCGGCACCATTCGGAGGACATCCTGCTCCGCCTCAATCAGAAACAGGTGGCTCAACGTGTCCGCCTTGAGAAAGGCTGATTGAACGGGTTTCATTGGATGCGTTGGCCTACTCGTCACCTGAACATCGAATCCACAGGAGCGGATTTCCGTCTCGATCCCCCGGGTGTACTGACTCAGTCGAAAGCCGGGCATGGGCCGGAGCAGAGAGAAATCCAGGTGTTCAGAGAACCTGTCCATGCCATGGAGGATTCTGAGCGCGGTTCCACCGTAAAATGCCGCCTTTTCAAAGAATTTGACGCGCCACAATCCAAGCAAGGCGATCTGCTGGAGGATGTCACGCAGCGCCCGCCCATAGTCCTCGACGCGCTGGCGACCGTACGCAGCAAGCATCTGCCTGATCACATCATTCATGGCGACGCCCTCCCGGCACGCTCTTTGAACAGTACCTGGTGAACGATGCGGAGCTTGGAGGATCGATACCGGATTGCAAGGAGCAGCATAAGTTCCGGATCCAATCGTGCGAACGCTTCAGGATCGATCCGGAGGTTCTCGAACAGGTACGAGCGCATGATTCCGGGTGTCCGAATGGCGTTGCCATGGTCCTCGCGCAACTTGTCGGCAAGCGCCTTCTCAGGAGATGCGAGCAAAAATCCCCGTCCCGCTTCCAACTCGACCCGCTGAATGCCAACCGGATAGGCGCGTACAGGAATCCGGCGATAAGCGAACAAGCCGAAGGGAGTGAGAAAACGCCGGCTGCGTCCCGTCGTCACCGAAGTGACGGCTTCGGCACGTTCCGGGATCAGGCCGTGGTAGTGGAGGGCGTAATCAAGTGAGACACAGGAGGGTCCGTAAATCATGTTGGCGAGAATCTCGCGCGAAACCGGACCTCGCGCATACCTTTCGCCGAAGACATAGATGCCCTTCTTGACGCGGATCACATCGCCCCGCCGCAGCAGCTTATTGATCCTGTTGCGAGGATACCGATAATCCCTCAAAGCACTCAAGAGTGCCTGATAGTCGAATTCTTCGCCCTTGACTGTCTTGCGCAGCTCTTCAATCATGCCCGCCCCGGACCTGCTCGCCATGGATATTGGCATGGTAAGTGGATGAATCGTCAACTTACTTGCAATCAACTAGCGATCTTGTGGCCTCGCGCGATTCATTTTGGGGTCTCACAAGAACTTCCGCTCCCGCAACCCATTCGAATCGACGAGGAGCATCAGCGTCTTGACCGCGGCGCTCCTGGATCAGAATGAATGGGAAGGCGGCCCTGAGGAGGATGGCCCTGGCAAGAGTTGATCACGCGGGTTGTCGAGAATTCCCTTTAGAAGAACTTAGCTCGCTTCGCTCGCCAACCTTTAGGGGCAAAGGGGCCGAGGGGTAAAGGGAACAAAACACAATCTGGAACCCTCTATCCCTTTGCTCCTTTGTCCCTTGGCCCCTGGAACAAACTGAAAAATCGTGACGAAATCCCTTTTTTTCTCAATTAGTTGTGTAATTTCCGAGACGTCAGCGTTAGTGGGCTGTTATCAAAGGCCACCATGAAACGGCTGCGGCGACCCACAAGCTGAAATATCATGCCGGCCGGACGAATCCGCACGGATTGCGTGCCGCGCCAAATGAGCGGGGGATCGTCGCGAAACGCGTATGAGGAGTCACAATGCCAGCACCTTCGGTTTCCACTGCAGCCTGGCGCCGCCTGTATGACGCAGCGCTCAGATTCAGAGATCTCACGCCCTGGCATGTCTTGAACGAAGCCGAGATCTTCGGCGTGCGCGATCCCTCGTCGAATGAGATCGGATATTGCTCCGTTCTGGGCGAGGCGGGCGATTCCGCACCGCAGCCGGAACTCCACAACCTCCTGCTTTCAACCATGAGAAAATTCCGCTGCATTCCTTTTGAGGTTATGGTCCGAGATCGCCTCCTGCTCGAAGTGCTCAAGCCCCTTTCATCAAAGCTCGGATTTCAGGTAAAAGTCCGGAAGGAGCTGCCTGCGATCACCAGGGCAAGATCATCTCTTTCCGACAGGGCTCGACGATAACGTCTCGGAATGGAAGAGACTCCAGTAAGAGTCTCAGGAAAGCAGGATTTGACGGAGGCAGCGGATAGCCGGAATGAGTGCGTTTTTGCGTCGGGGTATGGCTGTGACAGCTGATCCAACTTCCGATTTGGGATCTTATGTTAACTTTCCCCGGCTGCTCCAAAGCTCCCAAGCTCGAATGGTACAGCGAAATCGTGTCGAGAGGGGGGAATTTGCTCATAGCTCCGCCATGCGGAAGGAGCGCGCATTCGGTCTGGGGCACCTGCTCAAGAGATTTGCAGTTCGTCTACATCGCCTCAAGCGCCGCGCGCATGAGCGCGCAAGAGGCAATCCCGTATAGGATTCGGTGCGGACGCCGAGTGTTCAGCAGGCAGGACATCGGCGTAATTAGCTTTGCGCTCTGCATCGGATAAAGTAGACTAGTGTTAGACTAGTTGAATTGAGAGGATCATTTATGAGTGCTACCGCCACGACCTTTGGAGCTTTTGAGGCAAAAACGAAATTTTCCGAACTCTTGGAGCGGGTGAGTCGGGGGGAGGTGATTACGATTACCAGGCACGAAAAGCCCGTTGCCCGTCTCGTGCCTGTCCAGGGATCCAGTTTTGCGGACATTGAGCAGGCATTCCTGCAAATGGAGGAAATCCGGCGCCGGACCCACCGCAAATCCAGGGCCCGCGGAAAGCTCTCCTACCGGCAACTTATCGAAGAGGGGCGCCGCCGATGAACAAATTGACGTTGGATGGCTCCATCGCGCTCAGTTGGGTTTTGCCCGGAGAACACACCGACAAGAACGAGGCCGTGCGCAAGCTGATCGAGGGTGGCATGAAGGCCCTGGTGCCATCCATCTGGGCCCTGGAAGTTGCCAACGCGCTCCTGGTTGCTGAGCGCCGCAAGCGCATTTCACAGGCCGATGCGGCGGCAGCCTGGGCTTCGCTCCAGAGACTGCCGATTGAGGCTGATCCCGAAACCGGGCGGCGGGCGGGGAGTGACATCTTGGCTCTTGCCCGCCAGCAGAAGCTATCCGTTTACGACGCCGCCTATCTGGAACTGGCCATGCGCCAGGGAACGCCGCTTGCCTCGCTGGACGAACTGCTGAGGGCCGCTGCCCAAGCACTAAGGGTTCCGTTATTACCCGAGGCACTTTGACCTGGGCCTGCCGAACACCTCACTCAGCCTGAAATCAATGCTCTTTTTTGATGGAATGAAAAAGTCTCAGCTGCGGGCCGGGGGCATTCGAGGACTCAGATCAGTCTTGATTAAGTTGACACACCGCACTATGTTGGGCCGACCTTCAGACGATTGGTCATTATGGAGAAAAACATGAGACAAATCCTCAGAGCAACAGCGGTCAGTATGGTTCTTGCCGCTATCTCACTGCTTCTGGCTTCATCCCTTCCGGCCGCGGATAAGCCTGAAAAGGCCGGTTTGCCGACCCTGCTTACCTCCTGCGGCCAGAGCCCGGGACCCGTGAAGATAGAAGTTTTCATGAAGAGACTGAAGCTCGACTTCTCATTTATATCCAGGGCGGCCGCAAACGACCTTATCGAGAAGAAGAAGGCAGGCACTCCCTACAAGTCCGTGATTATCGTGGCTGGTGCAAGCTTGAAGGGAATGGGCGCCGCCGGAGTGTCCATAAACGACGAAATAGAAAGAACAAGAGCCCTGATCAGCGAGGCGAAAAAGCAGGGCATTAAGATCATCGGGGCACATATCGAGGGAATGGCACGGCGCGCTCAGGGTGCTGCGGCCGGTGATAACTCGGACGAGCTTTCCATTGATGCGGTTTGTCCACAGTCTTCGCTGCTCCTCATCCGCAAAGACGGGGACGAGGACGGCAGATTCACCAGAATCTCCAAGTCCAAGAACATTCCCATGATCCTGTTTGAGAAGAACATGGAGTTGGAGAATCTGCTCAAGACACTCTTTACCAACTGACCAGGTCAAACCCGATGAGCATGTTCACTTATGCCGGGCTCATTCTCGGCGTCATGGTCGCCGTATACCTGTTGACAAAGCTGCTCACGCCATCGACGGAATTGTCGATGCTTGCCGCAGCAGTTGCCGGGGCGCTGGCCGGAGGATTCTGGATTCCCCCAAGGCACATTGCGGAGGGGGCCATCACCTACCTCGACATCAATCTCATCTTCATCACGGCGACACTTTTCATGACCATCCTCAAGGAATCGGGTGGCGTTGCCTTTGTGGTCCGGGCTATTCTGCGAAGGTTCCATAGAAACAGGGCGTTGCTTCTGATTCTCCTATCAATATTGCTGCTTGTGCCCGGTGCCTTCACCGGAGCCGGAAGCATCACCGTGCTGATCACGGGTGGTATGGTGGCAACCGTTTTGCATTATATGGGGATTTCCAAACAGAAGACCTCCGCTATCGTGTTCATCATCGCGGGCATGAGCGCAGCAGCACCGCCCGTGAGCCTCTGGGCAATGCTTACGGCGGCCGGTGTGAACATGCCTTATGTTGGTTTCTTCTTTCCACTTCTGGTGCCCTGCCTGATCGTTTCCCTCATCACGATATTCTTCCTCGGGTGGAGAGGCACCGAAATGGATGTGACAAGGGTTCTTGAGGACCTCCCTGAACCGCCCGAGAAGATGAACTGGTTCAGAGTGCTTTTGCCGTTTTCTATACTCCTGGCCCTCATATTTGTGGGAAGGACTTGGCCGCACTCGATCCCTGTTATCGGCCTCCCTTTGATGTTTGTCTGTGCTGCGGCGGCGAGCTATCTTCTTTCGCCAATTGCTCTGAACATGCTCAAGATCTCGCGAGATACCATTGAGCAACTTCTGCCTTTGATAGCCACGCTCACTTGTGCCGGGATTTTGGTCCAGATAATGACGCTCACAGGTGTCAGGGGCCTGCTCGCCGTGACCTTCGTTACGCTGCCGGTCGTGGCGGTTTACGCGACATTATTCATTTTTCTGCCGGTTTCAGAAGCGATTTTGATGTATGCAGCCGCTCCTGTGCTTGGTGTTCCCCTGGTTCTTCTCTTCAATACGATCGGATTGAACCCAATCATCGCTCTCGCCGGAATGAGCCTCATATGGCCGCTGGGAGACGCTCTTCCACCAACGGCAATTATCGGTAGACTGACCGTTGACGTAGTCGGGTACCGCGACTCGTACGCGGCTTTTCTCAAATGTTGTGTGATTCCCGCGATCATTACGATAGGGCTGGGAACTCTGATGGTGGTGTTTAGTAACAAACTGGCTTTCTTAACCGGACTGTAGCGCAACAAACCTGTTGCTATTCTCGATTGGAGCAAGACATGGATTTCGCTGCCAAGCTGATTACCATAGTTTATTACTGCCTGGTTGCCTATATATCAGCAATCCTGCTCTGGAATCTGATTAAAACGAAGAGTTGGGACAAGGAACTTCTCTACATCATAGTGCTGGTTCCCTTTCTGCTGCGATTATTCCGATTGAAATGAGCGCGTCATGGATAATGTCAGGGCTTATATTCGAAAGATGATTCTGGCGGCATTGGGGTTGGCTCTTTTTATTACCTCAGGCATCAGCTTCTACGAGAGCAGGTACTTGAAGGAGCCTGTCGTACTTGGACCGGGCGTGACGCGTGTACAGAGTCTGGGCGATTATTTCTCCGGCATAAGAGACACTACAAACGACTGTAACGTTTATTTCCTCGAAGGGAAGAAGCAAGGCGCCACGATTTTCATCCTCGGCGGAACGCATCCGGAAGAACCTGCGGGAAGGCTTGCCGCCTGGCTCCTGGCCGAGAATGCTGTTATGGAGCAGGGTCGACTGATTGTCGTGCTCAGTGCGAGCCGCAGCGCGTCAACCGTTACTCGTCTCAGCGGTGCTTACCCTCCGGGCTTCACGATCCCGACAGGATGGGGTGGGCAGAAGTTCAGGATGGGTGACCGGTGGACCAATCCTCTGGACCAGTGGCCGGATCCGGAAGTTTACATCCATTATCCGAGCGGGCAAAGCTTAGCCTATGTCGACATCCGCAATCTGAATAGGGCGTGGCCCGGGAGACCCAACGGCTCTCTTACCGAAAAGACGTGTTTTGCCTTTATGGAATTGATCAAGAGAGAAAAGGTGGACATCCTCGTCGATCTTCACGAGGCGGAGCTTCAATATCCGGTCATCAGCACGATCGTAGCCCACGAGAAGGGTCAGGAACTGGCCACCTTGGCCTCAATGATGCTGAGTGATAATGAAGGCTTCAAGATAGGAACGGAGTTTTCCCCCAAGAATCTGCATGGGCTGTCTCACCGTGAGGTGGGCGATTTTTCGAACGCGATCTCCTTGCTCGTTGAAGCGCCTGAACCTTTTCTCGATGCAACAAGAGGCAAAACGACTGAAGAGATACTCCTGACCGGAAAGGATGAATTCGTGGTCAAAGCGGGCAAACACGGCCTGCTTTTCGAGAAGATTGACCAGAGTGGTTGGCCCATAAATATTCGAGTCGGAAGACACACATCGACGGTGTTGCAGATAATGGAGTCATGGACTGAAGATCATGCGGAGAGAGGCCTCATCTGCCGCAGCGTTCCCCGCTATGCCGAGGTCATAGAGAAGGGCATCGGATATTACCTGCACGATCCGTCCAAGGCCGATCCGAAGCGTGTAGTCTATGAATAACCTTGTTTGCCCCCGTGCCCTTTGTCCCACTAACGCCTGGATTCTTGCCACCTTGAGCAGAATCCTTGGTGCATCTTGGTGTTCTTGGTGTCTTTGTGGTGAGGCTTTTAGAAGCACACCGCCAAGAACACCAAGCTGATTGATTGCGGCGGTGCCTGCTCTGTGGCTCTGTGGTGAAATATTCTGATTGACGCTGAAGAGGTCCGATCACTCATCGAGAAGGCATTGGACTCGCCGGATGAGTTGAAGACATTGTCCGCCGCGGATCCTGCACTGGTGACCACACTGCCGCGCTGGGTCTCACGATTCGGCATCCTGGCCGGAACAGATGGCCTCTGGCTTTTTTGGTGCGAGCCGCGAGCGGATGTTCATGTGGGATTTCCGAGCCAATTTGTGCTGGACCTGCCTGCCGGCCGCTACCAGGTGGACACCATGGATATCACAAGCCGCAGTTGGATCTCGCGGGAGTCTGCTCAGGGCGGCCCATTGGTCGCTGGTCTTCCCTTTACAGGCAAGCCGGCGCTTGTTCGAGTGCGGGAGTTTCGAGCTTAGGGTCTGTCACGAAATAACAGGCCCACTTTGCTGCTGGCCTGCGGGCCGCAGCCCGAAGGGGCGCGGCGGCGGGCGGGCATCTGCTGCGTTGCCGCTCCTCGACGATGTGCATCGACATCGCCTACGTCGCGTCGCCTTGCATCTGCCCGCCCGGCGCTCGCGCCAAAGTGGACCTGTTATTTCGTGACAGACCCTTAGCCAGCGGCCGGAGAGAATTCACGACAGAGGTGCAGAGGACGCAGAGAAAGGTGCCTCCCGCTATTTATACTGCCATGCTGCCGTGTCTTCTCCCGCAGGAGCCTTTTTCTGGATGTGCTCGGCCATCACCTTGATCAGATCTGGAATCGGCAATGGACTCCAACCGTGGCCCTTCATAGGGCGTCCCCATTCAAACGAGCCGCCATAATATGGGTCTTTAGTTGTCTTCAGGAAATCCTCCAGTTTGTATAGCGAGACGTTCAGATAGAAGTTGTCCATATCGCCGCAGTAGAAATGCAGCTTGTCCACCAGCTTCGGACCGATCTCCGCCCAGTGGCTCTGAATGTTGTATCCCAGGTCGTAGCCATGGTCGCGCATGTACTTGGCAACATCGTGATCGATCTTGCCCGTACGCTTGTCCCATAAAGGCTTGGGATAACCATCCTCGCCCACTGGGCCGTAAACGGCCTCCCAGGCCTCGAATTGCTGTCCCGACCTTCCCTTGCTACCCAGCACGTCCTCCAGCTGGCTCATCTGGCGCATAGTCTGGACAACCTGCCCTTCGATCGTGCGCATCATCGGCCGCTCGGGAATCATCCAGCTGAATCCGGGAGCCTGGAAGGCGTTGTCGTCTTCATGGATGTTCACCAGCTGGTACCGTCGGAAATCGACCGGGTCGGGGAAAAGAGTCCAAGCACCTCCGAAGAAATCGGGATGGAAGACTTGCAGCGCCAGCGACTCCCACCCTCCCGTCGACCCCCCGGTCAGCACACGTGCGTATGGCTGGCGGATGATGCGGAAATGCTCCTCGAGGTAAGGGATCAGCTCCGTCATAATGGCGTCGCCGTACGGGCCGTTGTTCGCGGAATTTACTGCGTAAGAGTCATCAAAATATGGCGTCGGGTGCTGAAAGCTCACCAGGATGATCCGGGGATAGTCCTCTGAACTCCACCTCTGACCGAATCCGCCGCCCCCCGCACGGAAGCCAAATGGCGCCCCCAGATTAAAGTGATCCTGGTAGTACACTACCGGATAGCGAACATCCGAATGCGAGTGATATCCCTTGGGAAGCAGGACTGTCGCCCCGAGGTAGAACGGCCGTCCCCAGAACTTACTGAGCAGCTTGCTTTCGAATTTGATACGCTTCACCCACTCCGTGTCCGGAGGAACTTGCACTGGGGGAATGGTCCTGGTGAGATTCAGCTTCACGCTATATCCCACTGTCGGATCCAGGTGCACCCTCTGAACCTCACTGTACAGATTTCCGGGCGAACGGTTAAACTGCTGGCCCTCCCATTGATCCATGTGCGCCCAGATCACGTGCCCGTCGGAGCGATGGAACTCCGTGTACACGTTGAGATGCGCCTGCACGTAATAGTCGCCTGCCGGTATGTCCTTGAGACTGGTCGCCGGGTACCCGAATGTGCCGGCATCAATCGCCGCGGCTTGACCCGGATTCAACTGTGCCACGTCCGAACCAAAGAATGGTGTTTGGCCCGTCCAGGAACCCACTTGCAGTCTCGGTTCCCTTATGATGTCTCTGGCGATTACCACAAACACCCGGCCGGTTATCGGTTCGGCGTGCACCGAAGCGGGAAAGGTAATCTCAAATTGCAGTCCCGGGCCGGCTTGCGCCCAAACCAGCAGCGAAACTGCGCAGCTGAGAATCACGCAGATCGATGCCAGTGTGAGGAATCGCTGATATTGTTTCTTCATTCCGCGTTTCTCCTTCTGTGTTTTCAGGCAAGATACGCCGTTGGATTCAATGGCAGCAAGAACGTCGGCATGCGTGAGCTCGACCACTTCAGAGAGGCCGCGACGTCACCCCTGGTCCAGCATCCTTGCTGCCAGCTCTTTCAGGATCTTGGCGCAGGCCATGGCGGTGATGCCGGCCGGATCGCGGCTGGGATTGAACTCCACTATGTCGGCCCCGACGATTTCTGCTCTCAACGCCTGGATCATTTTTATGAGCTGCCGGGTTGATAATCCGCCCGGCTCTTGATGGGATACGCCCGGCGCATATGCGGGATCGAGCACGTCCATGTCGACCGAGACGTAGAGCGCTCCGGCGAACTTGAGGGGAGTCCCCTCATTCCAATCCTTCATCGCGATGATCTCCACACCGAAGTGTTGCGCCTGCTCTTGCTGATGAGCATTCAGAGTCCGCACGCCTACCTGCACCAGCCGCGCGGCGACCTTCTGTTCCATGATGCGGGCAAAAGGGGATGCGTGAGAATAGGGATTGCCCTGGAAATCACGGTAAAGATCCGGGTGTGCATCGAAGTGCAGGATGGTTAAACCCGGGTGCCTCCTGGCGATGCCCCTGACCGTCGGATAGGTGATGGAGTGGTCGCCGCCGAGGGCAATGGTGCGCAGCCCTTTTTCATGCAGGAGAGCGACAGCTTGCTCCACGGCCTGGGGAAAATCTGATTCTGCGACATTGATGTCTCCTGCATCGATAAGGACTCCACCTTCGCCGAGATCGATGCCCGACTCGGTCCACAGGTTAGTCGAATCGGAGAACAGCGCGTTGCGGATGGCCGCCGGCGCCTGCGCAGCTCCCTTGAGGAACGATGAATTTCCGTCGAATGGAAAGCCGACTAACGCCACCTTGTGGCTGATCGCACCAGCAGGAATCTCTTCCACCGTTAAATTATATAGCCAACCGCTTAGCAGGAGAGGGAGATCTTACTGACTAGTCAGATGACCGGTCAAGTGTTAAAATTGTTCACATGAAATCAAAAATGAAGACCATCAATGCCAGTGAGTTCAAGGCGAAGTGCCTCCGGATTCTTGAACAGATCGAGCCGCAGGGCATTTTGATTACGAAAAGAGGGCGGCCGATCGCCAGGGTCATCCCGGCCGGCATCGTGGACAACAGCAGTTTGATCGGTTCCATGAAAAACAGCATTTGCATCAAAGGAGACATCTTTTCTACCGGAGTACGGTGGGATGTTAAATCTGGACACGCACATTCTTGTCGCCCTGTTAAGAGGCGAGCTAAGTGAGAAGGAATTCGCGCTCATCGTCAACGCCCAGCTGGCGATGTCGGATATCGTTCTGTGGGAGCTTGCAAAGCTCGTCCAGGTCGGTCGGCTGGTCTTGGATCTTGAATCCGCCGAGTTCAAAAACTGTCTTCGCGCGCTGACGGTTATTCCGATTACCTTGGAGATCGCCCGGACCAGCACGACACTGGATTTCTCGTCGGATCCTGCGGATGAGATCATTGCGGCCACGAGCATCGTCGAGCGCATTCCGTTGCTGACGAGAGACGGGCGGATTCGAAGATCTCGCATTGTCCCATTCGCGCTCCCTTAACGGTGGGACGGAGAGTTGGAAGCACACCACAGAGACGCGGAGGACGCAGAGGATTGCCTTCGCTTCACGCGGAAGGTCGCCAAGTTGATGTACTCAGGAGTTCTGACTATACTGCTGCCCATGACATGGAGTCCCGCATGCGCTTCGCCAGCGTAGCAGAAGTCAAAGATAGGCTCTCTCGATACTTGGCCCAGGCGAGAAAGAGAAACGAGCCCATTGTTGTGGCCCCTCATGGCAAGCCCTATGCCCTCATCCAGCCAATTGCCGAAAAGAACCTTGAGGAGTTGGACTGGAAACGTCTCGCGGCAACCCGCTTGCAGCAGGCCTGGGAGGGGGGAACACTTCGCTCGCTAATTCGGGAAGCGGGTCTCACAGTCACCGAATTTGTTGAACTATTAAAGCGATGATATCGCCGCTTCCGGCGTCACTATGCTATGAAGTCCGTCAATACTACGGCACTACACCCAGGTAAAGAAGATGAAGGAACGGATGTCCGCGGTTGTTTCGAGTGCCAGTACGGTGCTGCTTGCCGCATGTCCTGAAATCGGTGGCAGACCGTCCCCGAAATATCTAGCGCCTGGCGACAAGCCTCATATCGAGCTTCCTCGCCCTGTTCCAGAATGCGGATAATCTCCCGTCGCTTTTCTAATGACACGATCAACCCCTTTTCCTCCTGCTGGGATACCTTCCGCTAAGCTCTTTGACGTGGAACCCGATTCGTTTCCATCAACAAGAAGGCCGGTGCGGCTGGAACCAGTTACGCATTCCCGAACTTTTAGTCTGCAGAACTGTGGGCCGGCCGGACTTGGGCATTTTGCAGGGCGTGATTCACGTGCGTCGGCGGCGTGTTTGACTCAGCATGGCGGAGCGCAAGATGTTGTTGATACGGGTTTGATACCCTTTTCCCTGGGCTTTTAGCCATGCGAGGACGTCTGCATCTATTCGGAACGTGAGCGGCTTCTTGATGGGGCGATAGAATTTCCCCACCGCTGTGTCCGCCCAATCGCTCACATCGGGCAGATCGGACAGGTCTATGTCCTGATCCCTCATCTTTGCCAAGTCTTTGAGTTCTTTTGCCTGTCTTTTAGTGACCTTGCTCATATTGTCTTCTCTCATTCGGTGTCGCTTTTCTCGCGGAGATGATTCGAGTCACCTCCTCGCCCTGCTCTTCCTGATGCGTATGGGCTACGAGGACGATCACGGCCGGGCCGATCAGTCCCAAGGTCTGCCAGCGCTCCTCCCCGCCGACGATACGGTCCAGGAGGCTGCTCGCATGCGGATCGTTAAACACAAGCTTGGCGGTCTCGAAACTGATCCTGTGCTTTGCGAGATTGCGACGGTTTTTCCCTCATCCCAAATGAATCGCATAAGCGTAACTACATTATAGTACGGACGGAGGCGTAGGTGCAAACCCGAGGCCGGAAACGAACGCCCCTGCCAAAGCGGACATTGCTGACGGCCGTAGCTATAGCTATACTATAGCTATGAAGCTCATGGAGGATTCCGAGGCCGCCGCCTGGCTCGAGAGTCTGGCAGGAGTGTCCGAAGAATTCGATTGGGACGAGGGCAATCGAACGAAGAACAGGAAGCACGGGGTAGACCCGAGGGATGTGGAGGCGATGTTCCTGAGCCCGATCCTGTTTGCCGGCCGGATTATCGAGCCGAGTCATGACGAGCCGCGGTGGTTGGCCCTGGGACAGGATGGCAATGGACGCCCGCTCGCTCTGATCTTCACCAAACGAGGCCAACGATTGCGAGCCGTGAGCTGCCGGTCAATGAGGCAAAAGGAGAAAAAACTTTATGAAGAGGCCATTGCGGACCTTGAGCAAATCTAATGATCGCCGCACCAAGGACAAGCAGCTCATTGAGTTTGAGCGGGCAGACCTGGGTGACGATATTCGGGCGAGCAGCAGCGGAAAGATTCTCCGCAGATCAGTGAAACCCACGTCAATTCTGCTCGAGCAGGACTTGATTGAGCGGCTCAGGGAAAAGGGCGCGAAGCGCGGTTTGGGATACCAGACGATGCTGAAGGTCATAGTACGTGAACATCTGGATGATTACTGAGCGTGCGGGCTGCGCTGACCCCCAAAACATCGATTGAGTTTCATTCCCGAGTCCTCTACTTCATGCCGGTTTATCCCGGCGCGTCTGGCAGGCTTCCATGTCCGCATTTGTCCAGATGTAAATCACGTCCCTCGTGGTCGGTGAAAACGGGGACATGGTAGCCTGTCATTTTATTTAGTAGCCTGCACTCGTCTCAAGGAAGTGATACTCACCATCCAGGACACCCGACGACTTCCCTGTTTCGGCCGCCGCAGGATCGCTTATGAACGCCTGCGCTGTATCCAGGCTGATAACCTCAAACACAAAGAACACATTGTTGGGCTCCTCTAGTTCTCGCCACAGATCTCTGAGACGAAGCCCCGCGGCGCGGTGCGCCTGAGCGTGAGAGTCAAATACAGCCTTCCACCCCGGAAAGTCAGCGACTCGGTTTCGGCACAACATCACAGTCATGGCTGCCTCCATGTCTAAGTCTGCCCAAAACCCGCGCTCAGCAGCCCGCACTTTTTGTGGGACCGCTGACGCATGGTTCGTAGTGTTCTTGCTGGATACACTCTGGGGCGCATGCTCGTTCCAGGAGCTTTTGAATGTTGCGAACCCGGACGGCATTCGCCTGTGGGTTACGAAGCACGTGGTACGCGTTGGGAGCGCTGAGCATCGCGAGAAGCGCCAGGTACTCGTGCTCGGAAAGGCTCTGCAGGTCTTTTCCGAAGAACGAATTCGCAGCGACAGGGAAGCCGTGGATTTCTTTTCCATCGAGGCTTCCGAAATACGCAAGATTGAGGAAGAGGCGGAGTTGCGTGTCCTTTGGGATCCGATGGTCAAACGCCCATGCAATGATCATGAGCTTGATCTTACCGAGTCGTAGCAGGCCAGGGCTGAACTCCTTGAAGTAGAGCCTCTTGCAAAGCGCCTGCGTAACCGTTGTGTGACCTGGGGCGCCGTCCAGCAGGCCGATACCTTGATGGCGATAGAAGGTTGGGTCTTGGACAGAGAGTAGAGCACAGATGCGCGATCCTGGCAGGGCCGTAGGCGCGAAAGGGAGGGCCCCAGCAACATCCAGTTGAGCCACCAGCTTCGGTGCACGGATAAATGCCGGCACGGTGATCACCGCAAGCCCGACGAGAGCGACAAATGCCAATCCAACGAGCGCTATCAGGAGACGACGGCGGCTCCTCATTACCTATCCCTCTCTCCTGGCAACGGCGGCATAATGCTCACGCTCAGCGGTGGCCGGCACAGCAGTTTTCTCGACGTTCTCGTCGACGTCGAATTGAACGCCCTTCATGTCCAAGTCTCCATCGGTCGGGTTCAGTTTACCGAAACTGAATTGTCAACCATGAGAGTATACCGCACTGGGGGGATCTGTGCCCCTCGGGCATCTAACGGATCACGGCTAGCTGCTGGCTGGAAGGGCGCGGTCCGTGCGGGCACACACCCGCCGCCGCGCCCTTTCAGGCTGCGGCCCGCAGGCCCGCTGGCTTTGTTGCTCGCTCCTCACATACCACGCCGGGTATAGCTCGTCGCTCGCGCCTCGCCAGCGGGCCTGGGGGCCAGCAGCAAAATGCCAAGTAATTCTTGCGCGAGCCCTAAGGCTGCCATCACCGAGGCAAAGAGGGCACTGAGAAAGTTACTACGCGGATTGACAGGAGAAGAGGGTCCGCGTAGCATCAGAACCATGAGCGGACCAAAACCGACGGACATAATAGTAACCTGCCCCGGCTGCGAGGCCAAGCTCACCATCGATCCCAAGCTTCGCAAGGTGATCGCCCACGACGCTCCCCCGAAGCAATCTAGCGCGCCCGACCTCGACCGGGCTGCTGCGCTGCTGCGCGAGCAGGCGGCGCGGCGGGAAGCCATCTTCAAGCAGAGCGCTGAAGACGTGAAAATGAAGTCCCAGATTCTGGAGCGAAAGTTCGAGGCGGCCTTGGAGAAAAGCAAGGACGAACCGGTCTCTAAACCGATCCGGGATATCGATCTGGACTAGATCGTTGCAGAGGCGCAGAGATCATGAAACTTTCTCAGTGTCCCTGTAGCGATGCCTGTTTACCTGATTTTTTCAGTTTTTTGGTCCCGCCCGCCCTGGTGAAGGGTAAGCTGAGTGACCTTGCCGGTCCCATCCTTTACGAATGAGACCTGCGCATCGACCTCCGCGAGGAAGAATTTTGTCTCGGCCTCTGGATGCAGTTGCACCCTCGGTTGTCCGGTAGCCTGCACGTACAACCTCTCATTCTCTTTTGTGATCGTGAGGATGAAGTTCTGCGCCAGCTTGTACTCGCCGACATAGGCGTCGAGCAGGCTCGGATTGATTGTGATTTCCTTTCTTTCCTTCTTTGGTTCGTACTTTGCGAGCGGGGCCCGGGGATCGAGCAGATGTACGCCAATGTCATCGATGCTGTTGCTGCTGTTGGACAAGACCACCACCCCGATTCCTTTCTTCCGATCGAATCCGACGTAGCTGTGATAGCCGCCGGTGCCGCCGTTGTGCCACACAATCACGGAATCCGGATTCTTTCGCAGGTGCCATGCGAGACCGATGTCCATGTTGGGGATAGTTGTATCCTTGAGGTCCTGCTGAGCCCTTTCCATGGCGGCGGACAGTGGGGATTGCTTCAGGCCCATGTACGCTGCGACATATTTCAGCATGTCGTTCGTCGTGGAGCGGATTCCTCCAGCGCCTACCAGACTGTCGAGATCCCAATTCTTTACCGGCGTGAGGTTCGCGGAATGCCCCTCCGCCAGCCGAGACCGCATCGCGGGGGTGAACTTCACAGCTGTACTGCCCATGCCCAGCGGCCGCCAGGCATGCATCCAAAGAGATACGGCAATCAGGGCCGCGAAGAGCGGGATCCAGCGTGTGACCGCGAGCAAATTGACAACCAGGCCCAGGATGCCGGCCTCGAGGAGCCAGAAGTGGACCGCCGGCCAGCGGCTGTCCGGATCGGGCTTTGAGATTGGAAGCAGGCGGTGCTCGAAGCCGATGATCATCATGGTGACCCGGCCCAGTGCGGTCGGGTGAGCGTGCGCGAAGATATTCGGGAAGAACTCCCCTGCGATGATGTTGTAAACCTTGTTAAATCCGAGAAGGGTGCCGAGAGTCGCCGCCAGCAGGAAGTTGATCATTGCCGCGGCGACGTAGCGCGGAAGCCAGGCCGCGCCGCGCAGGCGGGAAAACACGCCGCCGAAGTTGTAGATCTGAACGGCTGCTGCGAGGACAATCGGGATTGCCGCTGTCGCCATGCAGAGAAACAGCGAGATCCAGAAATGAAACACCATCCCGGTGAAGCCGATCAGCATCAAGAGGTACTGGACGAACAGCCAGCGCCGGGATTTCGCCTTCACGCCCAGGGCGTGGGGGGCCAGGCGAACGAGCACGCCCATCATCAGCATCGAGATCCAGCCCAGTGTTATGGTGTGCGTGATGGATAGAAACTCGGGGCGATAGAAGTGCCCGAGCATGAGCGCGCGCTCGCGAAACAGCCAGACGGTGCCCGCGAGCAGCGAGATCATCGCCGTCAGGATGAAAGGTTCTGCGCCACCCACGAATCGCGCCGCCACACCGCTCTTGACCGACATGCGATTCACCGACAATCACCACAAAGACACGGAGATCACGGAGATTTCACTCAATGAAATGATGGTAGCGGCCCATCCAGTAGGGCAAGAGGAAAAATGCGCCGTCGTCTTCGCTGCGCCCGCCATCCCCGCCATCGAGGCGGTAGGGATTCCCGTTCCACTTCATGATCGGGCGCTCATCCGGCGGCAGCACGACAAGAGCCTGCTTTGACCTGAAGCGATCGGCCAACGGATCAAACGGCACATCCAGCCGGTGCGAGTTGGCGACCGACCAGGAGATCAGGTCCATGGGAATCTGCTGAAGAGTCCGTATGGACTCCTCGACGTCGAAGTTCCTGCAGGGCCCGGGATCCCTTTGAGCCACGAGCACCCCCCCAAGCCACTGGCAACCTGTTAAGGTGATCCTCAACAGAGGCAGCGCGCACTAGCCTCGCCAAACTGGATCTGCGCGACTGGGACGCTCGAGGTGTGTCCCAACAGCGTGCGAGATGTCGCACGGGGCGGGGATATTTCAGCGCGGGAGCTTTGGGAATCTGCTTTCTCCTAAGAAATCTCGGGACAGACCCAGGCTTGCTCCGCTCGCCCGCGCCTGTCCCGAGATTTCCCTGTCAAAAACCTCCCTACAGCCGTTCCCTCCGATACTTACATCTCGGATCCGAAGATAGATTTACCTATTATTCTCATCTTCGCCTCCCCGCGCGGAGAGTCGCGATTCCCCAATTTGGGCTATTGGAAATTTCGCTGTACAAGGCCATCGGATGTTATTTATACTGATTTCAGCTCATCCACCACGTGTGGAAGGAGTAACGATGCCGTCCTCTTCGGAGGGCGGCATCAGCTTTTTGAGCACTCCTCATACTCTGCCTGCAACTTGCGTTTTTGATGAGGCTGCGTAACCAGATAAGCAGTCCATAAGATCACATAGCCTTTCCGATCCGCCAGAACGACAAGATAATCTTCTGACTCCAGCCAAAGGCAGATCCGTCTCTCACCACCTCTGCGGTTCTCCCAGACTTTTATCGACAGATCCGATTCATTTTCAATGACTGGCCTTGGCCAACGAATTCGTTCGCATCGTCGCATATCCGGCAACCGTTCTTCTTCAGCCTTGCCGCTGGAGATAAGATGCCAGAAGGTCGCTTCCTTGCCTGCGATGACCGGATGCCGCTTCAGGCCGATCAGGGCGTCCCGGAATTTGGGACGATTCTTCACAAAATCCGCGAGGAAAAAGGAGTAGAGAGCATCCAGATATCTATGCCAGTCACCGCCGAAGTGATCAAGCTCGACGAGAGGGGGCAACCATGCCGGGCGATTCATTTAGACGGACCTCGCATGCCAACGGAAGAGGTTTATTTTGTTCTCCCGAAGCAGGGTGGTTCTCGTGAGCGAGTAGTGACTTCGGCTTTTTAGCCGGGCGATGACGGCTTCTTTGCCAGCATTGCCTGAAAGCCCACGGTTGACGTATGAAATAGCTCCCACCAGAAGATCCGTGAGCTGGAGCGTTTCTACTTCATGCGATCGTACGACTTGGATTCGTTCGATGATTTTTCGGGAAAAATCGTAATTCGCATTGCAGAGTACATCATGAAGCTTTGCCACCTTCTCGGCGCCTCTCGTATCCTTAATGTCCAGATAGATGCGGTGGCGCTGCGTGGGCCCGATGATAACCTTCAACAGGTCGAAATACATCTTGTAATACCACTCGTCGTGAGTCTGGTCATGGGCCAAATGATCCAGCGCAGTCTTATCCGGTACGATGAGGGCCCGAAAATGCAGGTCGTCATGGTCAAGAAAGTAGTCCACGAGGTCGAGATAGAACCGGGATTTCGCAGGCGAGATCTTTGTCCACTTGATTTCAAAGGACGGACTTAGTCCGTTGGCCATTTTGATTTCCCTTATCCGCTTTGCGGCATCGGGAGCGAAATCCTTGAGACACCACACTGCGCCCAAGACCATGGCCTTTTGCCGGTCGTGCTCTAGGTGGCAGCTCTCGTCGCAGTAGATATTCACAACGTCGCTCATGGAGCACCTGCCCGAAGGACAGTGAGTCCCTCTTTGGTTGTGTGGCCACGAAATTGGAGGTCGGGACTGCAAGCAACATGCGGCCCTGTAAATAACCTCAGGCCACTACGGCTTTGTTTAGGAATCATTACCAAGCTCTCCGCGTTTGGTCCAAGAGATCCGCCTCTCAGTACATCCCTCTGAGGCTTCCGGGGTTTTCCATATGCTTTCGCATGAAGTCCGAAACGTTGAAACCGTCCCGTAGAATCTCCGTAGCGGACAGCAAGATCCCCTCCATCAGCTTTGGGTACTCATGCCCCAGATGAATAGCTGCCAAAATTGCGATTTTTTCTGAGCAGAGAAAGTCCTGCCGAATTTCGAGCGCCATAACTAGTTCCAGGTAACCGGAAAGGGAGTGCCATAGAATCTGCGCCTCGTCTGAGTAGAAATCAGCCACGTCGCAGTCTTCGGGAGTCCTCCCAGCAAAGTAATGGCCCATGTCGGTGATATCCTCATCCGCTCTTGGTGAGGGCGCAAGTTGAGCAAGCATCTGGCTGACGCTCAGGTCAAACCAGTCGAGTTCGATGAATCCGCCGTATTGATGCCGGAAATCATAATTTGTCAGATTGCGCTGAGCCGGGTTGAAGATCAGACGGGTCAAAATAAAACCGAGTGCCTGAATCGGGTAGTCGGGTCGTTTCATCGCTTCCATCAACTGCCACCATACTTCGTGATCACCAGCGTTCTTAAGCGTCGGAGATGACCGGCAGAGTTCCTTCTGCGACAGACAAACAATCCCCGTACCGTTGGAAAAGACAAATACGCCCTTTACGAGATTTGTCCATGTGGCCAGCGAGAGATTAAGAAATGCTTGGAGAAAAAAGAAGCGGGAATAATACGCGGTTACCGCAGCCCAGCTGCGAAAGCAGCGGCGATCTAGAATCAGGAATGCGAGGAAGAGCTGGAGGGAGCGGTAGAATGATTTGCAGCTCCGGTGAAATAAGTGCCCTATCAGCCATTCCTTTTTGCCAGGCTCATTTAATGCTTTCGTTAGCCCGTCGAGCCCCGACTTCTTGACGATTTCGTTGATGGTCACTTCAAGGGATTCCTTTCGTATTCTGAAAGAGAAGGTCGTGCCCTGATAAGCTCTTTTCAGGTCCGAAAAGCACGCGGGAAAACCAGCAATTGCAGGATATGCCTCCCTTGTATCAACTTGAGAAGCGCATCTTGGACAGTTTTCAAGAACCTCAGGAGGTTCAGTTCGGTGGGCGGAGATGGTGTCACTGTCATATTCTCGGGGTAACGTCGGAGGCCAATAGATTTTCGCCTTGCAATTGTTGCAGCAAACTAAAGGCCGGTGGAATTCGCGCATGAGAACACTTCTTCGCCTGTTTTGCCACCCGTGATTGATCCGGGCAGTGCCTGATACACGACTTACCTGCACATCACGGCATACTCACTTATCTTGGTAACTCGAACCTAATGGTCAGGCTGGCGCCAATCCCCTTTTCGGGCTGGGATAGGATAACGTCCGCGTCACGTTTTTCCGACAACATGACTTCGCAACAGACCGGCATCCGATGGCTGGGGCCGGGATATCCACCTACGCGCCGGTGCAGGTCGCCGGAATTGATATCGACGCTCTTTTTCCCTGAATGCTCGGTGGCCGCTAAGACATCGTGCAAAGCTCGACGGAAATCATCTGCCTTCGGCGCCATGGTCCCTCTACCCTGAACCTGGGCCGGACCGGGATTGGGGGCTGATTGTTGAAACACTATCTCGGCGCTGGCCTCGTCCTCGAAACCGTGGGTTTTGAACCGGAGGGTGCGGCAGTTTTCAGTTACGGTTCGAACGACGTTTTCTGGGACACCAGCGGATACCTCAGCCTGAACCTCCAGAGTTACTGTGACTTTGGAGCCCAGCAGGCCGGAGAGATGTTGGACGACTTCTTCGGCGATTTTACCGGCATCACGACCAAGACGAGTCGCGTCCAATTCTACTGAACCATGGAAACGGCGTGGCTGGGGTGCAGTAACTCCCTTTTTCTCGGCCTCTGGTTTGGCTGCCCCACCATTTACAACGTGGCTTGTTTCTTTGCCATCATCTGGGAGCTTATACTTTCCGGAATCCGGTTTGGGGACTTCAGCCGACATTTGCTTTAGAGCTACGTCCGGTTTTACCAGAAGGCTCTCTCCCTCCAATGTAACGCGGCCCCGATGGGCAGCACGGAGACCTCGGTATCGCTTGTTCGACTCATCCCAACCGTCGGAATAAGCAAATGAGTCCTGTTCCCAAGTCATCAAGCTGAGACCATCTTCCACCGCCCCGATCAATACTTGCTGATCTCTTAGCCTTGGCAGGTAGAGATATTTGGCAAAATCCTCGGCCAACAGCTTGAGAGGGACATGATCTCCGCGCCAAAGAGGGATCCGGTCCAGTTCCAGCCGCAACCGAGTTCCGGCAAACTCCGTGACCAGCAACTCATCGTTTCTCAGCTTCTTGGATGCCCGGACAGCCAATACCTCCTGTCCGGTAAGTCGGATCTCCTGCCATTCGATCTCCCCATGTGGGTCATTCTGGCCCGGGACAATCAGCCATTGAAATGTTTCAGGTATACGCTGCTTGATCGTTTCATCGGCCTGTTCGCGTTTCGTTTTGGTTTGATTGGATTGAAAAGCATCCAGATTGAGAGTGTCGATCTCATTCTCAATGGATTTCCAGGCCACGTACTGACGAACCGCCTGATCTAATTCATTCAGGCGATTGCGATCCGGGGCGAGAAAGACCAATGAGTTACGATAGTTCCTCGGTATGGATCCTCGCTGATCAAGCATTTCTGCTGCCGCACATCGCGCTGCACTTTTCTCATCTTTGGCGGCGTGGGGATGATCAGGCCCAAGAATAACCAACCGGGCATCTCTCTCATCGGGGACATCCCCGCTTGAGGAAGGACACGAATGAACCTTAGCGAAATCGCCGCGGCGACCCTGCTCCTCCCGCAGACGCCGATGAATTTCTTCGGCAACGTCGTGGGGATCCTGCTGAGTGGCCCGGTCTTGGGCTAAACGGGACACGCTTGGCTGGATCGCATACCAGTAACGGCGACCATCGACATATAGGTGATTGGCCTGATCGGTTAGTCTCCGAAGAGAATCCCCAAAGGTCGCCACACTCTCCCCCGGTTGAGCGCAGCCGAGTTTAATCTGACGATCCTCCAAGCCCTTGTTTGCCGTGTTCTGAGTCGGCGCCGACCCCAAATACAGTGTGCGAGCCACTCTCCTACAGGCCGAATATCGCCCAAGGCTCGGGTTTTCTCTATCGAGCTTCAGAGGAAGAGAGTTCGAGCCGTCCACATCTTTCTCGATGACCGGCACCCAATTATCTTCAAGGTAGCGGGTCAGTTCCTGCTGTACCGAAAGATCGTCAATTGGAACGCTGGCCGGAAGTATGAGGAGGCTCGCATCCTGTCGTTCCCACAGCGAGTGAATGACTGCTGCCATCAACCGCAGGACGCCTCTGGTTCTCTGAAATCTGTCGAGGCTGGACCAATCAGTATAAAGACGGTCGAAAAGCTCCGGGTGGATGGGGTAGGCAGCGATGATCCGGCGCTCGTACTCTGCCTCACGACAATCGGACGGGAATTCACCCGCTTGACCACGGTATAGTTCGGAAAACGCTCGGGCTACAGCGTCCCGGGCTGCAAAGAGAGCGGGGTCTGTTATTGGCTCGAAAAGCCGACGCCGGACGATCTCGAAGCTCTCCTCGGCGCTCGCAGGTCGCCATGGCGATTCCACCCGCGCAAACACATTCTGAAGCCGCCTCAAAGCCTCACGCCCCCCTTCGCCGCCGATTTCAATATCCGATACAGGGATACTCGCAACGACCAACGTATTGGGCGCAGCTTTCGCCGCTTCAGTAAGAGCCTGTGCGAAAGTAAGGTTGGAATCGAAGGTGCCGCCCGGGAGGGCTGAAAGGCCATACAACTGCCGGACGTAACCCACCCACTCATCGATAAGCACCAAGCACGGTGCCGCTTTCTTGAAAAGGTCCACCAGTGCATTCGAGCCGGGACTCACACCGGCTTTGTCTGCTTCAGCGACGAATTCATATCCCTGCTTCTTGAGCAATTGCCAAGCAAGTTCGCCCCAAAGGGTTCTCACCTGCGTACCGTCTGGCTTCTTGTGAATCACGGCAGGGGAGAGAGCAGTCCCGACTAAAACCGCTCGGTTTGCCTTGGGCGGCTTGGACGCTCCAGCTTTTGAAAGAATCGGCTCGATTCCCGGGAGTTCGCTCGGTGCAATGCCAGAAAACAAATGAAACAGTGCAAGCATCGAGTGGGTCTTGCCGCCTCCGAAATTGGTCTGGAGTTCAACAACCGGGTTGCCGCCTTTGCCGCCGAGTCGCATTAATGCATCGGCGAGGAGATTCTGAAGGCCATCGGTCAAAAACGTCCTCTGGAAGAAGTCTTGGGGCTTGCGATATTCATCGGATCCTTCGCCTCGGTAAACTTGAGCCAGATCCGCTGCGAATTCAGCTTGTTGGTAGCGCCCGGATGCAACATCCTGATGCGGAGTGACGATTTCCCTCCAAGGTCGATAACCTGCGGCGGGCTGCCCCTCGATCGCAACTCCTGCGGCCTTCCTTTTCTCCTGCCGAGCTTGGTCTGCGAAACGAATGCGGAGGACTTCTTGCTTCTGCCTCTCCACTTCGCTCGCCTCCTCGGCGGCGACAGCCGTCAGGAGTCGCTGGATGCTGTCGAGGGCTCGGTATGCATCATCGGTGCTGAAGGTGGTCTGATGCGCCCAATTATTACGAACCTCCCTTAGTTCGGAAACGAGGCTTCTTTCTGCGTGACCCAACTTCCGCTTGAAAACGTCGTTCCAGCGGTTCCACATGACGCCAAGCAGCGCCTGTGTGTCCCAATGAGGAAGTTCATTTTGTTTTTTGGTGGGAAACAGATCGTCCCTCAAACTCGCTTGCGCCTCTTGCTGCCAGCGATCTCCATGAACCGCCTCCATTTCGCGTTCTACGAAAGGCAACAATCCCTTGTTGAGGAGTTCTAAAGCTTTGCCAACTCGTTCGTGATTGCTGAGAGCCATCTTCGTTCTCCTACTCAAAGAGGCGTTGTTCTGTAGGTCGGCTTCCGGCAGACGCCAGTTTTATTATCTCCGGCCACGCGATGACCAGCCCGTTGTAGGCTATTGCTTCCTGAGCCCATTTCTTGCGGTCGCATATGTTATAGAGGCGGTAGGCGAGTTCTCGCGCAGGCTCCGCTCCGGCGCCGAGCTTTGCCGCAAGTTCCGCTGCTCCACTTTCGCCCTTCCCCTCAAGCATTCGGATTAGGTGATGAACCATCTCCCATGTCGTCAGTCGCTTGTCTTTGGTGGGATCCCAGTCATCTGGCAATTCCGCAGGGCGAAGGAGACGCACCTTGCCGCGGCCTGAACTCAATATACCCGCCTCAACCAGACCCGCAACGCTCGTATTCTTGGCATTGGACAGCGTTTCGGCCACGCCATACTCGCCCTCGGCGAAGCCGTACTCACCAAACCACGTCACTGCCCAACGGCTGTCAGAGTCGAAGTCGCCCTCTTGTTCTGCCAGCACTTCGTCGAGTGTCTGATTAATGAGCGAGAGCGCATTCCGCACAGAGAGCGGTTGTCCCCCAGCATCCATCACCTTCGCGTATCGGGTGTAGACTGCCATACCCGGCCCGATGGCCGCCTGCGCGAGGTCCACGGGAGCGATGTTGCCGCGCTGCAAATGGGCGAGTGCCACGGGGAGCTCGGCCTTGAGCGCTGTGACGAACTCGCGGCGCGTGGCGGTTCGCGCATCGACACCGCGCTTGCGGCAGACGAGGACGATGCTCGAGGCGAGGGCATTGGTGCCCATTGCAATCATGCGGCCGGAGCCCTCTGTCCGCATTGGCCAGGTGCCGCTGATGGCAAAGCCGGCCTCGATTACTGCGGCCAAGAAGGTGTCCCAGCCGGTATTTTTCGTGCCGTCATCTCCGTCGCTCTCCGCCTGCTTGAAGGCGTAGTAGATGGTCACCGGAAAGGCCGGGTGCGCCTGCTCCGCAAGCCTATGCATCGCCTGCGTCATGCCATTGAGGAAGAATGTCCCCGCCTTCTCCTTGCTCCCGTGGCGGTAAGTGCATGCGACCAGCTCCTCGGCCTTGGGCACAGCGAGTGTGGCGAAGAGGTCGGGGAAGACGGGCTTCAGCGATCGACGCATCCAACCGTAGAAAAAGTCCGATAGGTCTGCGTAGCCGATGTTGTCGTAGTAAGGCGGATCGGTGGAAACGACCTTATCGAAGCTAATAGTCTGCGAAGCTGCGTCTAACTGTACTGCCGTTGCAAATGCGGTCGCTGGGAACGCATCAATCGCCATCGTGCCTTTCTCGATAGCAATTGCAAAACTACCGCCTATATCAGCAAATGTGTTCGCCTCTGCAAAATCCCACACCATCGGAATCGCTTGGCGAGCAAATGTCTCGCGGAATGCACCGCGGTCACTCATCCACGATGCGATCGAAGACCCGATATTAGTCATCTTCGACACCGCACACGCCAGATACACTCCCACCGCATCGCCGTACGCCGCAGAGCCGGTGCCGCCAGCGGCGAGTGGCTTCCCATCGCCGGGCAGGCAGGCGGCGAGCGCGTCTTGTTTCACCCGCGCGCGCGCGTCCTGAACCAGGTCGGAGAAGGTCGTCAGCGCCACGAGCTGACGGGGGGTGAAGTAGTCGCCAAAGGTCCGAAAGCCGTATCGCCGGCCTTGAGCGTTGCTCGCCCAGGTGCCACGGCTGGGGGTGTCCGGCTTCCATGTCGGCTCCGCCTTTCGCGCCACGGCCTCCATCTCTGGCGTCGGCGCGAGATAGACACGGCCCCGTTGCCCCTCGGCCACGATCGCCATCATCCGCGCGCCCATGCGCCCTTCATTGGCCTCGTCGTCGATGTACTCATATCGAATCGGCACATTCGAGAAGAGGCAACGAAAACTACCGCGAGCGAGCTTGGTGCCGTTTTTCGTTGCCTCGGCATCCTTCGGCCTTCCCACCCTCACCGTGAAGCGGTAGCCGGCACCCTCGATCACCGGGTCGACATAGACCTCGTTGCCCGCCTTGGTGGAGAGCATGAAGGTGGAGGCGAGCGGCACATCCACCTGCGCGAAGGCTGGATTCGGGCTCTTCACCGTGCGCGCCCAGAGCCATGCGATCACGGTTAGCTTCTGGCCAACGTACTGCTTCAGGTCTGACCGCGCCTTCGCCATCTCCGCGGTAACTTCGATCTTCGGGTAGAGATGCCCAATGCGCTTCTCGGCCTCGTCGCGCATCCACTGGCCGTAATAGCGCACGTCTTCGGCTAATCCCTGCGCGCCGTGCCAATGCCGCGCCAGCAACGTCTTTTCCTTGCGCACCTCGGGATTGACCGGCGGTTTGCCGGCGAACTTCGGCGGGATCTCGATCATAGCCTTGTTTATAAGAACTGCTACAGGATTGAGGTCACTCGCATAACTCTCCAGTCCAAGTCGCTGCGCTTCCAGTGGCAGCGCCCCGCCGCCGGCGAAGGGATCGTGGAAGGCGGGCAGCTTGTGCCGGTCGAACAGTTCCTTCGCTCGCGGATGGTTTGTGTTCTCTGCACAGGCTCGTCGCCAGCTTTGCCAGATCTCGCCCCGAGCCCGCTCCAATACCTCCTCGTTGGTGGTGTTCTCCCAGAGCACGAGATCCTCAATGATGCGGAACAGCCGTTGCCGCTCTTTCTCCTGCGCTTTTTCGGTCGGAAAGAGGTCGGGATTTGCGGATGGGTCATCGACCATTTGCGCGAAAATCACGGCCCGTGCCGCCGCCAGTGGACGCCGCGCCCACCAGAGATGTAGGGTCGATGGATGCCCATGCCGGATTGACTTCTCCCGCGCCGATGCCGTGTTGATCGCCTCCAGCGGCAAAGCAACCTCGATTAGTTTCTTACGCTTATCTGTCATGCTTGCTCCGCGAGCAAAGATAAAGCTCGGCTTGCCCGAGCCCTCTCAGCAATCTCTTCGAGAACGTGTATTGACGGCGCGTAAATCTTTGGATCACCAACAAAGGATTCAAAATGTTCCTCGTAGAAACGAGAGACACTGCGCGAGTACAGCCGATGGGGATTGTTAGCATGGGACAGACTAACAACGGACAAAGCAGGAACAACCGCAATTCCCGCGTGGGAATACAAAAACACATAGGAGGCGGATGAGATCTCCAACATTTGTTGACACTGCTCACGCATACGCCCGAATTCCCTACTGGCCATTAACTGTTCTGGAGCAATCTTTTTTGCTTGTACCAAAAAGCCTTTCCTGACCGAGTATTCAGACAATTTGATCTCCAAAACACCAACAAAGTCGGCTCCAAAACGCTTCTCCTGCGCGTCTGGTCCCCTGTCCGTCAGCACCTTTGCAGTCCACTTCACCCCCTTGACAACAAAGCCATCCATTGCCTCCTCAATGCGCCCAATCATGTTGCTGGTAAAATCAGGCTCCTGCTCAATACGTCCTTCGCGTAACGCCGAAAGCGTTCCATTTGCCGCGCTCGCAACCCGTCCCGCAGACTCACGAATAATGGCATAATCACGAATCATGTCGGCTCCGTTGAGCGTTGGAGTAACTGGTCGAGGTCATAGTTGACACTGGTGACACCGAAATCCGGTTCCCGCTGAAATGGTTTGCGGATGTAACGGGGCGAACATATTTCGCCATCTACTTCGACTATCACCAAGATGAAATCCTCGGGCTTGTTGAAGCCGGTTAATATTTCATTCTTGGAAATGGTTACAGTTTTCGCACCTGCCGCCCGGCCTTTGACTTCAATGAAGCGGAGTTGTCCGGACCCCGGCAGCTTCGACTCAACGTCGTAGCCGCGCTTCTCACCACTCACGTCGCAAGGCTCATATCCAATGCGACGCTCCGCAGCCATCACTGCTTCCATTGCGAGCTTTTCAATCCGCGCTCTGTCACAGGCAAATTGGGCTGGATCCGTACTGCGATCGCCTTTGAGGCGCTTAAGAAGGCCGACCGGGATGATTAGCGCTCCTCCGATGACTACGGGTGGCAACGGAGAAAGACGACGCTCCTGCTCAAGATCGGCCATCCGACCCTGAAGGCGGGCTTGCAGATTGTCCGCTCTCTGACGAGCCAAAGCCGAGTTGAGCTTCGCATTTGTCCTTCCCGCAGATTCCTGAGCTTTGAGTTCTTCTGCGCGGTGGTCCCAATAATTGATTTCCTTCGTCAGGCGATCCTTCACAGCGGCCATGGTTTTGGAGACCAGCTCTTCTTTCCGCTTCCTCAGCTCATCGAAATGGGAGGGGACAATGGCAGAGATTGCATGGGAGATCGCCCGGGCCTCCTGATTCTCACGGATCCATGGTTCATTCATGGTCGATGTCAGGAGGGTTCTCTCCTCCTCCGTCAGGGGGCGGTAGTCGAGATAGGGCGCGTAACCAGCGGTTTTGGCCTTGCCATCTCGATCTATCTCGATGAATTGCAGTTGCCGGGAGACAAGGCGACGATTGCCGGCTCGGTCGGTCCGTGCGTCTTGGATCGAGTGTTCCAGATAGCTGAGGATGCGAGGATCCTCACCTTCATCGGCAGGATCCACAAGAACTGCGCCACGCTTCAGGATGTCCCTGTAGCGCTCCAGAATGAGATCAATGGTGGCATCCAGCAGCGGATGACCCGGACAGACGAACTCAGCCAGCGGTTTGCCCTGTGGGGCTATCAAATCCTTCTCGAAAGTGATCCGCTCGTATCGGGAAAGGACCGGATCGCTTCGCCCTATCAGACGATCCCGATTGCGGATAAGTGCTGGGACATGGGTGATCTCATAGCGTTTGGATTCCCGTTCCCTGATGCTTCCGCCGAGCAGGGTGAATGCCTCCATGAAAAAGGCGGAGATGAAATGCGGCTGCAAACGTCGAGCGGCCGCTCTTTCCAGATCCTCACGGATCTTCTGGACACGACTGGCATCCATTGAATCCCGTGCGAGCGCTCGTTCCTCCAGAAGTTCCCTCAGATGATCGCGATCCATTGCTGCGTCCACGACCTGAGTGAGCTTGGCCCGGACTTCAGGCCGGTCCCCATATCGAACGGCCTCGATAAGGAGGTTCCTCAGTCCCGTCCCCTGAAACACCTTGCCCAAGACATCGAAGACGCCACCGCCAAGGGCTTGCCGCTCAGTTTCGAGTTTTTTCAGTAGGCGAAGGAAAACGTCACCCTCGCGGGTCTCTTCGGCGACCAGGTTCCAAAGGTGACAAACCTCAGTCTGACCAATTCGATGAATGCGGCCGAAACGCTGCTCGATCCGATTGGGATTCCAAGGCAAATCGTAATTGGTCATCAGGTGGGCACGTTGGAGATTGATGCCTTCTCCGGCCGCGTCCGTGGCAAGCAGGATCTGAACATCCTTATCCTGAGTAAAGACCTCCTGAGTCTTGCGCCGTTCTTCGCGCCCCATGCCGCCGTGAATACAAACGACAGCCTCTTCTCTTCCAAGAAGCGTTCTGAGCTTCGAGGATAGGTAGTTAAGGGTGTCCCGATGCTCAGTAAAGATGATCAGCTTTCGACGGTAGCCTTGGGCATCAAACATCTCTGCGTTGTCTTGCAGCAGCTTCGATAGCTCATCCCATTTTTTGTCTGTTCCGCTGCGTCGGACCTTGTTGGCTAGGTCTTCGAGCCCTGTGAGGATTTCGATCTCCGCTTTGAGTTCCCGGATTGTTCGCGCTGCGGTCGCCTGATCTATGAATTGATTCTCGGTTTCCTCCACTTCGGCGTCGGGCGCCTCATCCAAGTCCTCAATGTCATCATCGGTGAGTGACGGAAGCTCGGGGGTCACATTAATCCGGGCATCTGCTCCGCGTCGGAGCAATTCTTCTTCCTTCAAACGGGATTCCAATCGTTCACGCCGCCGCCGGAGCGACTGATAGATGGCCTCTGGCGACGATGCGAGTCTTCTTTGGAGAGCGGTGAGCGCGAATCCTATGGTCCCTTTCCGGCCCTCGCTTTCAAGGGCATCCGCTCGATTAAATTCGGTGCGAACATAGTCGGTGACCTGCTCATAGAGTTGAGCCTCTGCATCGCTTAGCCTGTAGTTGACCGTATATGCCAATCGCTCGGGGAAGAGGGGTGTGCCGTCAAATTTTAGGAGCTGCTCCTTGACCAGACGCCTCATGAGGTCGGAGGTATCGACAACATGGACGCCATCCCGGAAGCGTCCCTCGAAGCGGTCGCCGTCCAGCAGGGCAAGGAATAGCTGGAAGTCCTCCTCCTTACCGTTGTGCGGGGTTGCCGTCATCAGGAGCAGATGTCGCGTTAGCGCAGAAAGCCGCTGGCCAAGCCGGTATCGCTTTGTGTATTTGACCTCTCCACCAAAGAACGTCGCGGACATCTTATGGGCTTCATCGACGACGATCAGATCCCAGTCGGTCTGTTCGAGCTTGGCCTGAACATCTTCGTTCCGGCTCAGCTTATCGAGTCGGCAAATTGCCAGCGGATTCTCGAGGAACCAGTTCCCCGTGCGTGCCGACTCCAATTTGTCGTTGGTAAGGATCTCGAAGGGAAGCTGAAACCGGCGATGGAGTTCATCCTGCCACTGCTCGCCGAGCATCCCCGGACAAACGATGAGGCATCGTTGCAGATCGCCCCGGATCAGAAGTTCCTTGATGAACAGCCCGGCCATGATCGTTTTTCCGCTGCCGGGATCGTCGGCCAGTAGAAATCGCAGCGGCTGCCGTGTGAGCATCTCGCCGTAAACGGCGGTTATCTGATGGGGGAGTGGATCGAGGATGGAAGTATGGACTGCAAGCAGGGGATCAAAGAGATAGGCAAGCCGGATTCGATAGGCTTCTGATACCAGCCGCAGGAGCCCCCCGTCCGCATCGAAGCTCCACGGACGCCCGACGGACGCGATCTCGATAGTCGGCTCTCTGTTCCTGTAAAGCAGCTCGGATCCTAGACGACCCGACGGGTCTTTGTAGGTCAACTCTACAGCAGCGGACCCATGCCACTTAACGTCTATTACCGAGACAAGGAAGTCGGGGAGGATGCCCTTGACGGATGCGCCGTTCTTCAGGTCTTCAAGGCGGGCCAATTCAACCTTCGCTTATCCCGAGCAGTCAGAGGGTCAGCGAAAGCAATTGCGTGTTACCTCACCACGAATTGATTGCTATGCGTTTGAAAGCTGGCATCGCCCCTCGACTGCTCTACGCCGTGGCGAGGCGCCAGTCAAGACAGCAAAAAACTGGCACAGCCATCTAGCATAGGCAAACGAACAAGGGTACTCAATGAAAAAGCTCTATATTGGAGTGGTAGTGGAAGATGCCGCTATTGGATCGACGATCAAACCCATGGAATTATCGGCGAGCGGCAAATGCTTGCTGTTCGTGTAGGAGGTGCTCAATCTCCACGGAGGCTATTTCCTCCGGGGAGCGAACCGCAGAATCAATTCTAGCCTAATGAGACGTCTTGGTTCGAGGCGCTGGCGAGCTCGACTTCGTAGACGAGAAGATACTTGTCGTTTGCTCTCACGAGATGAATTGGAGTGCGAACTCGCAAAGCGAGAAACCCGTCGTTGGCCGTGAACCTGATTTCGCGTGTGTCATGGTTCTCCTCAACCGAGTCTCGCTAGCTCGCCGGATGACATCCGCGAGTTGCAGGCAGCCTACCTCTTGGTTCCGAAGACTGAGCACGGACGTTCGCAAGGTGGTCCTGCGGTACTCATACTCGCGGACTCCAGCGGCTACGGCTCGGAAATCGCAGTCAGAGACTTCACCCTTGAAGAGGAGTCAATTTCCTGGCCAAGCCATACCAAGCCAGCTCAGAGCGCGCGCTTGCCTCGACAGGCGATGAGAGGACAACGCATCAGGGCCCACAGGCAGATGGATCGACCAGTATCTTGCCAACGTGGGAAGGGTGGATTCCATGAGAAAGAAACCTGGCGTGTCGCTTCCCTTGATTGTGAAGATCGCCGTCATCCTGACGTTTTTTAAAAGCTGGGTTTTGTTCGAGGAAACCGTCGTCGATCGTCACGGACTCTGGCAGTATATGCCCTTCTACCTGGTCGAGAACTTCTGTGTGTGGGATGTGCTGGCATTGCTGGTCATTGTGCCCCTGGTGTTGCTGGCCTGTGCCAGGTGCCGGCGCCGTTCCGCCCCTCCCAGGCCCTGCTTTTTAGGAGTGAAGCGATGTATCGTTTGCGGATGGTGAAACAATGGAACTGAACACTGAGCCTCATCATGCCCGATCGTTGTTATGCGTGTTGTCGATCTGCCTGTCTATCGGCCCGCTGGCGTGCAACGCGGCTCCGAGCCTGGCGCTCCAGAGTGCCCCGACAACCAATCCGGCGACAGCGCCGCTGCAAACTCACGCGAAGCTGGGCGATATCACCGGGCGACTCGAACGGATGGCGCCCCAATTGCTGAGAGACGGTGATGTGCCGGGCCTCGCAATCGCGCTTGTGCGCGACGGGCAGCTCGCCTGGTGTCACGGCTTCGGCGTCAAAAACTCCGCAACCAGGGAACCGGTGACCGACGATACCGTGTTTGAGGCCGCATCACTAAGCAAGCCCGCCTTTGCATATGCCGTCTTGAAATTCGTCGATAGCGGCAGGTTCGATCTGGATAAGCCACTCACTGAGTACTTGCCAGGAAATTATGATGTCGGCCCTGATCCGCGCCTCGGCCAGATCACCGCCCGGCGCGTGCTCACCCACACGACGGGCTTCCCGAACTGGCGGCCGGAAAAGAGCGCGCTGCAGATCTTTTTCACACCGGGCGAGAGATTCAGCTATTCCGGCGAGGGCTTTGTTTACCTGGCGAAGGCGATCGAGCATATCAGCGGCGAAAAGCTCAGCGACTTCATGAAAAGAATGGTATTCGATCCGCTCGGAATGACCAGCAGCAGCTATGTCTGGCAAAGCAGCTATGAGACACGCAAGGTATCCCGCCACAACGTCTTTGGCGAGCCATTCGAACAGACCAAGCCTGATACGGCAAATGCGGCCGCGAGTCTGCATACCACCGCGCAGGACTATGGGCGTTTTGTCGCAGCGATCCTGAACGGTACCGGCCTCAAGAAGGAAACGATCAAGCAGATGCTGACTCCGCAGATCCAGGTAGGCGAAGGCGGTGCGAATACCACAAGCCGTCCTGCAGTCAGGCTGTCACCGACGGTTTCCTGGGGATTAGGTTGGGGTCTGCAGACTACGGC
>Ga0315277_10000586_pt1 | contig 57355 bp, 38 predicted proteins | sample YL17G05_15_MG_FD_203695 | JGI IMG/M metagenome (GOLD analysis project Ga0315277, IMG submission 203695) | Sediment microbial communities from Yellowstone Lake, YNP, Wyoming, USA - YL17G05_15 | ecosystem: Environmental > Aquatic > Freshwater > Lake > Sediment | place: USA: Wyoming | collected... | reverse complement strand
AGCGAATTGTCGATACCCACGTCCGTTCAACACAGCGCCAGGATTTTAGCAACCGCTTTTCCGAAGTCAGTGCTGCATTTCGTGACCGGCAAATGGCGCCCTTTCATAATGCGTTATACTGTCCCCTACGGGATTAACCATGGATAGTAATGGGTGTCCACATCCCTTTAATGGGTGTCCACATCCCTTCCCTATAGGGATTTGGATAGTAATGGGTGTCCACATCCCTCTCTATGGGTGTCCACATCCCCCTATGGGTGTCCACATCCCCCTATGGGTGTCCACATCCCCCACATCCCTTTTCTGCAAGGATTCAGGGTGTGCAGCGTCTAATCTCTGAACGTATCGAGGACCGTTGAGGGTGATAAGGGGCAGCCGGACGGCACATCCGAACCGGCGCGATTTTCGAGCTCAATTCTCCCCCAAGGTTCCGGTCTGGCGTTCAGGCAATTTCGGCTTCTGTATCAGGATTGACCGTCTGATTGCAGGAAGGCTCAGTCCGGCGGTCCTTTTGCGGCCACATGGCTGCGGGAATACGGCCAAGAAAACGGGATTTCCCAATCTTTAAGAAATCCCTTGAGGTATGATTATAAAATCTAATTGATTGCCATCTCTCTCTTAAGAGCAGGAGACACCATGAATCCGTTAGCCAAGCTGTTTGCAAAGACCCCGAGTGCCCGGGACATCCGCCTGCAGCTCAAGCAGGTCGAACGGGATCAGTGGAAGAAACGGCGTGAGCTGGATGCCCTCGAACAGGCGAAACAGGCAAAGGTAGAAGCGGCCGTGGCAGCCAAAAAAGCCGGCCAACAGGAGTTGGTCCAGGAAATCTTTCGCGACCTGAGGCAGAACGAGATCGATCACGGCCATGTCAATAGCGACTTGCGCCGCCTATCACTCTCCAAGACCGCCCTCACGGCCTTCCTGCGCAAGCTGGAGATGCTGGAGAAAAATAATGACCATAAGAACCTGCAGAATCTGATTCGCCGCTACAACAGCAGCTCTATCCAAAAAGCCATCGACCATGCTGAAGTCGACGATGACACTTTCGGCAGCATGCTGCAGGATATTCTAGGTGAGACAGAGTTCGCCGTTGCCCAGGAAAAGACGCAGGAGGATGCGGGGTTTGCTGATTTCGACCGGGCTATCGAGGAGATGGTGGGGGCAGCAGAAGCCGGCGCCCAACAAAAATCGGCACCGGCGGCGACGCCTCGGGTAGAAGCAAGGTTGCGGCCCAGCCATGCCGCCCACACCATGTCGGAGACCAAAGAAGATCTCGAGAACGCAATCCGAGTAATGGAGCAGCAGATCGAGATGCTGAACCAGCAGATCGCTGAGGCAAAACGCAATCTCCAGGAACTTCGCGCTCGTGCTGCGGAACTGAGGGCCCAAGGAGAAAACAAAGACCGGGAATTGCGCGACAAGCAGAGAGAGCTGGCCGTACTGATCGCGAAGGGCGAGTTCGAAGAGACGATGCTTGAAGCGCTCAAAACCATGATCTCGAAGATCTTGGAGGAGGTAAGAGAATTAAAGCAGCAAGAGGACGAGACTAACCGTAAAGCGGACGAGATGGAAAGACTGATTGATAGCCGGGAGCAAGAGTTGGATGCCAAGCGACAGCAGATTGCCTATCTTCGTTCCCAGCTTGCCTGATCTGGAAGCCGTGTACGGTGAAAAAACTCGGACGTGCCTTAACTACAGGCGATTAGTCTGTTGGAGTTCGGATTGAGCCGCAATTGCAAACGACGCCGAGGGTTGGAAAGCGACGCACGTGCGGCTGCCGGAGGGTGCTCTTCCGTTGCAGGCGCGAACTTCGAAGGATCACGGTGCCTGGGTTGCCTCAATCGGCAGCAAAGGGCTTCAAGAGAAGCATACGACCCTGCTTGCCGAAACCACGCAGACCATGCGTTTCTTTAATCCCAACCAGCGGATTCTGGAAGGGAACCTCACCTTTCCGTTACCCGACAATGCAACAGTCTCGGGCTATGCCCTGGATGTCGGCGGCGTAATGGTGGACGGTGTTGTTGTGCCGAAGCAAGAAGCGCGGCGCATTCTCGAAGCGGAAGAGCGCAAAGGCATTGATCCTGGGCTTGTCGAGCAGGTGCAGGGAAATGTCTACCGTACTCGCCTCTATCCCATTCCAGCCCGGGGCACGCGCACCGTAAAACTCACCTATGTGAGCGATCTGACGGTTGCCGGGAATGACGCGGCGTACCACCTTCCGCTTGCCCATGCTGAGAAGATCGACGCCGTGTCGTTGCGCATTGAGGTGGTGCAGGCTCCTGTTGAGCCGAAACTGAGCGGGGGTATCGGCAACCTGTCGCTCCATCGTTGGAAAGATAGTTGGGTGGCTGAAGCAACACTGGGCAAAGCGATCCCAAGTGAAGATCTTCAGGTGCGTCTGCCGCACCTCCCGGATCAGTTCACCATTATCGAGAAGAATGATGAAGGCGAGGTTTTCTTCTGCATTTCCCGTAAGCTGCCGGAGGTCGCAGCCGCCACTTGGCGTCCACAACGCCTGGCCATGGCTTGGGACGCGTCGGGGAGCCGCACGAACATTGAGCGGGACCTCGCCTTTCTGAAAGCGCTCGTCGCAGCGTGGCCCGAGCTGGTCGTCGACGTGCTGGTCTTCCGCGAACGGGTCGAGGATCAGGCCACGACCTTTGCGATCCAGATGGGTGAGGCCGAAGCGCTATGGGCCTATCTTCGCGGGCTCGCCTATGACGGCGGCACCGACCTGACGGCACTCGACTTTTCTGTTCTGCCCCATCCCGAGGACGAGGCGTGGCAAGTGACGTTCAGGAAACTGGCGCGGGGGATGACCGTAAATGAAATTACGGCCATTGTTGGTCAGCCGGTTGAACTCAGAGGAGATGCGGAGCTCATTCTGATCTACCGGCCCTCAGCGGGGGTCGTGATCCATGTGCGTGCCGCACCGAAGCTTGTCTCCGTGGAGCAAATCATGGAAGGCGCCACGCTGAGTATTCTCTAGGCGGAAAACCGGGGACGCCCCAGCGTGGATCTTCTCGGGCCAGCTTCAGAACCAGCTCCACTGATTCCTGCGAGATATGCGGCCGTGCTACATTCCTCCGCTGCCCGCTGTAATCCCAGTGCCTTGCACGAGCTCCCGATGCCACCGCAGGATTGTATCCGGAGTGACGATGGCGGCGATACGCTTGAGCAGCCTGCTCCCCAGGATCTTGCCCTTAACTGCCAACAGGCGCCGCTGGCCGAAAGGCCTCTTGCTTGATTGAGCGGAGGGCTCAGCAGGCAGAGGCGATTGGCGAGATTCTTCGCCCGCCTGGAATTCTACCGTACCTTTACCAGCTTGCTGCCGATTCTGTCGCCGATGGCATCATAGACTACTATTTTCAGCAGCTGGTTGGATGCCTTCCAGGGGATGTTGACCGCCAGCGGGATTCCCGTCCGCAGGTATTCCTGATATTTGGCTTCCGCGAGCTCAAGGTTCATATTCTGCCAGATGTCTCCCAGCGAATTGCCACCGCCGTCCGCATAAAAAATCGCGCATCGCAGCCGGCCGACATGGCGGAGATCGACCATCTTGAAGCCGATTTTTTCAGAATCGATCTGCAGGTCGACCCTTATTTGGGGCGCAGCGCCCCCATTCTTGGTGGTTGCGACCTTGAACGGAACGTCATTGATATCCAACTCATAGGAGCCGGCAGCAGAAATCCTGCTGAATGCGAGAAATTCCTCGCGGTCAAAGGGGCGCAGTGTGTCCCGCGCAAAATAGCCGCGCCGGGAAGACACCTTGGTCCCGGGCCGGTTCACTTTGACGTGAATCTGCCGGTATTTGCCGTTCCAACGGTCGTCGGTCGGGTAGTAGCCGAGGAGGTATTCAACCCGGGTGGCCTTGTTGAGATTGTCCAGTGATTTCCCGATGTCACTCGTGATTGAGGAACGGCCGCCGGTCAACTGCGAAACGTTGGTCATCGCTTTGGCCATGAACGTCCTGCTCCAGTAGGAGGGAGAGACTTCAGAGGGCGGCGGAAAGACCGGAGCGGTCGAGCCTTTGGTCGGAGCGGGCAGGGTGATCCCTACTCGGGGAAGCATATCCGGATCAACGAAAACGCCTCCGGTCTGAAACGCGTTGATCGTGACGCGCGCATCGTTGGCAATGGCAACCAAGCCCCGGTCATAATCCACATCCCCGTTCGGAAACAGGAGGCCGTCGCCGCTGAAGTAGAGCAGGTGCTTCTCCCCCTCCATGTAGCGCAGGTACTCGATGCAGGTGTAAAGATTCTGCAGATCCTGGAAGGAACTTGATGCCAGGGGCGCGTACTGATCGAAAGGCAGCGAGAGCATGGTGAATGTGGAGTCGAGGGTGTCGAATTTGATCAGCGCCTGCATGATCTGCGAACCCTGGCCGCCGGCTTCGGCAACCTCATCGGCCACGACCTGGCGCGCATCCGCTTCCGCGGCCGTGTCCGAATCCTTGATCATCTTGTCCACCGAACGATCCCAATCCCGGACGATGCTTCCTTTTTCCGTGATCCGTCCGGGAGGGACCTGGCGCGTGGACACTCCCGGCGAGACAAAAACCCGGTCGATCTCGACTTGCATCGATTTGGGCAATGTGCGGATCCCGTACACGGTCGCCAGCCCGCGAAAACGCAATTCAAGCCAGGACTCGAGCTTTTCGTTCGATTTCTTGTAGCGTTCGAGCACCTGGGCGATGCGCTCGTGTTCGGTGGTGAAATCGGTGGCGCTGTTGTAGGCGAATACCGCGACCCGGTCCTGCGGCAGCAGCTCCTTGCGCACGAACTGAATCAGGGAATCCACCGCCTTCAGAGGAGTCTGGTGCCGTCCGCGGCCGAGCAGAAACAGGAAGGTCCGGGCCGGCTGGGGCGCAAGTTCCGGCGTGGGCACGCGCTCCGTTTGCGGCTTCAGCGCCGGGGCCGCGTCCTGGAACTTCTGGATCGAAAAATGCCTGATTTCCTGGGCCCGCCCGTTTTCGAATACCTGAAAATCGTCCTGCTTCAGGTCCGTGATGGGATTGTCGCGCTGGTCCGTGACGATTACATCGACGGGGATCAGCCGCACGCGCACGCGAATCGTTCCGGGAGGCCCCGGCTGTTGATCCTGCGGGCTTGCGGCAGGTTGGGCAGGTGTGAATTGCGGCCCGGGCCGCGCGAAGCAGGATAGGGCGGCAAGAAACAGCAGAAGCAGACTGGGTAAGTGTTTCATAGGTCTCCCGTCCGGCGGAGACGTAAGGCCGGAATCATCTTCCTGGAACATCCGGGGAAATTATAGCAGAAAGGCCGGGGAGATCAGCCCGGATTTCAAAACGCAGGGGCTTCATCCAAAATGCGGGGGCGAGCTTCCGAGGGTGTCCAACGATCGGCAACGCGCCGCGATGGAGCGCGGGCGTCCCGCCCGCGCTTAATCCAAGCCAACCGTTGCACGGCCTGTTGAGCCCGCCCAAAACGATCCGTCGGGCGGGCTGAAGTCCGGCCCCACGCGGCCGACGCTGGCTTTTGACAAGCGTCAATCGGTTTGCCGGTCAAGCGATCGAATCCTCTCAGCGGCCTAATCCCAGGAGAGCGGCGATTTGAGCGTCCAGAGCTGCGGGATCGAATTTGGCCATTTTGAAAAACACGCGTTTGCCGGTCCGGTCGAACAGCCAGCTGACCGGCAGAGCTCCAGCCCACTCCTTGTCGAAGCGGCCGAAATCGTCGTCGTCCGGTTTTTTCAGCAGGTTGATAAAATCCGCTTTTTGCTTATCCAGGAAGGGAATTGCCGTCGGGGCATCCATGTCGAACGACACGGCGATTACTTCCAGGCCCCGTGCGTGGTACTTCTGGTGGAGTTTCACCACATCAGGAAATTCGGCGATGCAGGGAGCGCACCAGGTGGCCCAGAAATTAACGAAAACAACTTTGCCCTTCAGGTCCGCGACCGCTTTCTCAAGGCCTTCCGCATCCACTTCTCTGAGGGTGCGCTTCTGCTGGGCTGGACCGCTGTACGAAGCCAAAAGGATCAATCCTGCCGCCCATAATGAGATCCGTCGCATGCACTTCTCCTTCCAGTCTCAGAATTCACTTCTTTTTCCTTAGCCGGTATTTCTGTTCGTAGCCCGTTGTTTTGTCCGCGATGGTCGCTTCGATTACCCCATGGGAATCGCACGAATATAGCTCCTCGATGGTTTGGCCTGCAACCTCATCGGTCCTGCGCACGACGGCTGCCGCCGGATCGGATTCAGCGCGCAGGCCCGGATCGACAGGAAAAAAAATCTCGTCCCATGGCATGATATCGCCTGCCGGCTGACCGTCCGCGGTCAGGCGGCTGCATTCCAGGTAGCGGAAGTGAGCGGCGTTATGAGCCGGCCGGTAACTTCTGGTCTCGGCCAGCGGCGGGTCCTTCGGACCCGGCAGGAGGGTGTCCTTCGCAAAGATCGAATCGAACACCATGCGCCTGCCCGAATCAGCCTCGCGCCAGACGCCGAAGTGACGCGTAAACCGTTCCTTGAGAACTTTGGCGGCCGCGGTCTCATCAGAGGCGATGGCGAGGCCGATGGCAGTTGCGGAGTGGGGGTATGGCGACCTGCGCACGCGCCGCCCGTAGCGTTCGCGCAGCATGCGGCCGACGAGGGGGAGATCGCTGGAACCGCCGACGAGGTAGATGGTCTCGATCTCGCTCCAGCTCAGATCCATTTTGTGACGCAGGCGCGACACGGCGGATTCCACCGCCGCAATCGTCTCTTCGATCAGAGGGGTGCAGCTGGCATAGAGCTCTTCCACGGATACGATCACGGTGCCGCCGCCTTCGATTCCGCGGCTCAGGTCGATCACTATTTTGCGTGTGTTGGGATGCAGCCCCTCTTTCTGGCGGCGGCATTCTTCGAGCAGATGGTAGCGTTCCGAGGCGCCGATCTCCCGCTTGATCGATGCGTGCTCCAGAGCCAATGCAAGCAGGCGCTCATCGATGTCGTCGCCGCCCAGGCGTGAGATTCCCTCGTCGGTCATCACTTCGTACAGGTTGTCAGCCAGGCTGATAATGGACGCGTCGAACGTGCCGCCGCCCAGGTCATACACCACCAGATACTGCTTCCGGGAGGTCCATTCATTCCTGATGTGGTTGTGAGCGTATTCGATGCCGGCGGCGGAGGGTTCGTTGATCATCCCCAGCACCCGGAAACCGGCTTGCCGGAAAGCCTCCAGTGTCAGGAAGCGCTGATTGCTGTTCGCGTTGGCAGGGATTGCGATCATTGCCGCCAGCGGGGCATCGGCCCTTATTTTCAGATTCGATTTTCCGATCAGTGCCTGTCGCAGGTGGCGCAGGTATTGGACCAGCAGTTCCAGCGCCGGAAGCGACTGACTGCCGACCACGACCTGCGCGTCAGGCGCCAGCCCGCCGAGCAGCCGCTTGAAGGACCGGAGGAAGGACCATCCCGTTTCACCCAGGCGCGCCTGGGCCTCCAGACCGAAGGCGATCTCGCCGCCATGCACCCCAATCAGCGAGGGGTACCAGGACTGCATGTCGCCGGCCTCGGTTTGAAAACTGACTGCCGGGTAATTGCCCCGGTCGGCTGCGGCAACTACTGTGTGGGTTGTGCCGAAATCTATCCCTAATCGCATGCGGGAGCCTCTCTGGGGATGCCGTGCTTTTCCATGCGGTAGATGAGGGTTTTGCGGCTGAGATCAAGCAGAGCCGCGGCGCGCGTCTGGTTCCAGCCTGATTTTCTCAATGCCCATATCAGGAGCTCTCTTTCGATCGCTTCCAGGCTGACGCCTTCCGAGGACAGCTCGATCTGATCGGTTTCCACTGCCGGACGGATGCGTTTCAGTTCGGCGGGCAGCTCCTGCAGCGTTATCTCATCTCCGCGCGCAAGCACCACAAGCCGTTCCACGACGTTTTCCATCTCGCGGACATTTCCGGGCCAGCGGTAGTGGGTGAAATAGGGGATCAAGGCCTGGGGCAGCGCAAGGCCTTCCTTGCCGTGCTTGCCACAGCTGTGCAGGAAAAAATGCCGCACCAGCTCGGGGATGTCCTCCGGCCTCTCTCGCAACGGGGGCAGCTGCAGGGGAATGACAGCGATCCGGTAGTACAGGTCCTCGCGAAATGCGCCGTCTTCCACCATGGCCTGGAGGTTGCGGTGGGTCGCGGCCACGATGCGGGCATCCACGCGGACAGCGGAGGGGGCCCCGATCTTTTCGATTTCCCCCTGCTGGATGAGCCGCAGCAGTTTGACCTGCACCGCAAGCGGCAAATCACCGATTTCATCCAGGAACAGCGTCCCCCCGTCGGCCATTTCGATCTTGCCCTTCTTGTGCGCAGACGCGCCGGTGAAGGCACCTTTCATATGGCCGAACAGCTCCGACTCGAGCAGGTCCTGGGGGATGGCGGAGCAATTGATCGTCACAAACGGCTTTTCCTTGCGCCGGCTGTTGAAATGGATGGCTTTAGCCACCAGTTCCTTGCCGGTCCCGGTCTCGCCGTGAATCAACACGGTAGTGTCGCTCTGCGCGGCGCGCGCGGCCAGGTCGAGCACATAGAGAAGGGTGCCGGAGCGGCCGATGATATTTTCAAATCCGTATTTCTGATCCAGACTGGAGCGCAGCGTGCGCACTTCATCGAGAAGCCTCTGGTGCGCAAGGGCCCGGTCGACCGTGAGGACTAATTCGTCCGGATTTACCGGCTTGGTGACGTAGTCATAGGCGCCTTCCTTCATGGCGCCCACGGCCGTTTCCACGGTTCCGAAAGCGGTAACGATGATGACGCTGATTTCCGGGAATTCAGCCCTGATCCTCGTGAGCAATTCCAGCCCTGACAGCCCCGGCATGCGCAGGTCGGTAACCACCAGGTCGTGGGGGACATTCTGCAGCAGCGTCAAGGCCGGCAGGCCGCCGGTGGCGGCGCTGACTTCATACCCGGCCTGCTGCAACTGAAACTGGGTGACGCGCGCCAGGCTCTCGTCGTCATCCACTACCAGAACGCGGCCCTTGCTGTTCATGCCTTTTCCTGTGCCCCGGGGAGAAAAATGGAGAAGGTCATGCCCCGGCCGGTATTGTTCCTTGCCTGCAACACCCCGCCGTGTTGCGCAACAATCTGGTGAGCGATGGCAAGCCCCAGCCCGGTACCCTTCTCCTTGGTGGTGAAAAACGGATTGAACATTTTGTCGGCGTTTTCGGCCGCGATTCCGCAACCCTGATCGACAACCTCAATCAGGAGGCCCGAGTCCTGCGGCCGCGCCATCAACCGGACATCCCCGCCGTCGGGCATTGCCTGGATTGCATTCAGAACCAGGTTCAGGAGCACCTGTTTGAGTTGTTCGCCGTCGCCAAAAAGGACCAGGCCGCGCGGCGTGACCTCCCGGTAAAAGCGGATGGCCTGGTTCTCCGCTGCATGCGAGACCAGGGCCATCACCGAATCCAGCAACGGCTCCACTGCCAGCTTCTGACGCTGCGGGGGCCGCGGACGCGCAAAATCGAGGAGATTCCCGAGGAGCCCGTCCAGGCGCCGGCACTCCTTCTTGATGATGCCCAGAAACTCGCGCCGCTGCTCTTCCTGCACGTCGCCGTGTTCGAGAATGCCGGCAGCGCCCTCGATGCTGGCCAGCGGGTTGCGGATCTCGTGGGCCAGCCCCGCGGAAAGATTGCCGACGGCCGCCAGCCGGTCGGCGCGCTGCAGATGCTCGGAGCTCTCGCGCAGGTCCCGATTCGCCTGTCCGAGCTGGCGAGCGGTTTCTTCCAGTTCGGCCCGCTTTTTGCGCTGCTCATCCGCAAGCAGGCCAGTCGTGGCCCCGACCAGAAAAAACAGCACGATTTCCGCATACTGATTGATGACGTAGCCGGGAAAATCGTGCCACGCAACGAGGATGTGCGGGACGTAAAAAAACGCCGATACCAACGCGGCGAGCAAGCCGGCTATCCAGCCGAAGCTGATGGCAGCGTACACGATTGGCAAGTAATAGAGGCGCTGGAAAATGTTGTGCCACAGGATCAGCGAGGGAGGCGTGACGTAGTGGGCCAGGCTGATGCCGACAATGGCCGACACAACCAGCAGCGCCTGCACCCGCGAGTTGCCAATAGGCTTGGACAGCATGTCTGCTTCCTGGGCCTCCAGACTGAACGGAAATACCTGGGAAAGGGGCTGCGCCCCTTGATATTTCGCCGAAAAGCGGCGGAATACGAGAAGCCAGAAGCCAGGTTGGATCCGTGCAGAACTTGATTTGCCGGCCGGATCGGACTCAAGGAAACAATTCTGGCTGCTCATCTCCGGTTTCTGGCTGCCGACGAGAACAAATTTCCCGTCAGGCTTCGCATCACGGGCTAAATATACCAGATTCGGAGCGCGGCGGATTGATCTGATCCACTCTTCGATGAAAATGCCTTCGGGGAGCGGGATAACTCGTTCGGGTATGCCGCCGCCTCTGGCGGCATGACTCCCCAAAGTTCTGCCGTCCCGGCGTGAGATTTTCGATTTTTTGCAGAAGACTTCGGTAGAAGCGACGGAGCCGCGCGCGTGAGCAAGCGGACATATTGCATTCCGGTTGTCCTTGTCGATCGCGGCTTGCAGCGGTCAAACATGGGCTTGCTCACGCGCGCGGCTCCGAAATAGCGCCGAATCGTGGTATGGATGCCGGTTCGCGTTCGCTGTTCAGCGGGGCCCTCGGGGGGCCCTTTATCATACCACCCGCTCTCCGGGTGGCAGCTGATTCGCCGCGCTCCGGATCAGTCGGGATTGGGCTTGCGGCGCAGGCGCGGCGACAGGATCAGGACACATCCGTATGCGGCGAGCGCCAGAAAAAGGGTGGACGGACGTGAGTGACGGAAATCCTCGATCATCATTTTGAGTCCCGTGGCCGTCAGCACCGGATAGAGGAGCCAGCCCCACTCCGAGAAGTTTTTGCGGCGGCCCATCCACGCCAGCACCAGTGCGGCTGCTGCCAGAACGACGGTGCGAATTGTGGCGAGCACGCCGGGATCCATGCCGCCGGCCGGCAACTGCGCCAACACCCGGCTTGCGGCCGAGATCACGGTTCCGCCGATTCCCGCAATCAGGACAATGGCGGCCGCCAGGCGCTGCAGGCGTGTGAGCGCCTGCCCGGCATCCGGCTGCGCCGGGAGCGGCCAGAAGATGCAGATGGCGGCCCCGGAAAGCACGAGCAGGTGCGCCAGGGTCGCCGATGAAATGGCGTGCGCCGGGCCGATGAATGCCTGCAGGGTGAAGGTGACCATGTGGCTCGCGAAAGCGGCTGCGATGATGCAGATGGTTGCGTGCAAGGTCAGGGTAAAGCGGGCGTGCCCCCACCCCAGCCAGGTCATTACAACCGCCAGTGAAATCCATGCCAGGCTGAGCGCGAATCCGTCCAGCAGCAGCCTTGTGCCGGTGATGGCGAACAGCAAGGCCAGGGACGTATAGAAATAGAAATTCCGGGTACGGCCGGATTGCCGGTCCATGAAGGCGAAAGCCACGGCATAGCAGGATGCTCCGAGCACCAGTGCCGCGATCCCGAGCACGTTCAATCCAATTCCGGTGGTGCGTGCGGTGTAAACGGCGCCGACGAAACCGAGGAGAAATGCGGCGATCACCTGGACCACTTCGAAGGGAATCACGTTGCGTGCGCGCACCACCGTGCGGACCGCAATCGTGGCGAGGTAAAACCCGAGCATGAACAACTGCACGAACAGCGCGGCGGCAGGCTTCTCCCGCGGGTGGCTGGCCAGCGCACTCATGGTGACGGAAAAAACCGCCAGGTCGGCTGCGCAGGCAACGAACCAGCGCAATCCCCGCCATTCCAGTTCATAGCCGAGCCAGAGCGTTGCCACACCGAGCAGAATCAAAAACACCGTGCCAGGTATCATCGACTGAGCGGGCGGCAGCAAGGCCAGGGTCGTCGCCACCGCTCCCAGAGTAGCCAGCCAGGCCAGGGCCTGGAAACGATATCGGACGGCAACGAACAGGATCACAGCGGTGATCGTCGCTATGATCCAGGTGTCCGTCGGAGCACGGATGATTCTGAAATGCGTCACCGATTCATAGACCAGCGGGTAAGCGGCCAACGAGCCGGCAACGCCGTGAAACAAACCGCTCCGCCTGCGGTTTCCGGCCCACGCGCGGCCCGAGGCGGCAATCCACAGGAGCGCGTAAATCAGGCCCAGGGAAATGCCGGCGGATGCGGGCCAGGTGGAGGCTTCGGTAAATGCCCGGAGCAGGTAGGCGCCGCCTACCACGATGAACAAGCGGCCAACGAGGGCAAGAGTTCCGGCGAGGTCGCCGCTGATTGCCAAGGCAGGCACAAGCGGGGATGCTTCCGCTGCGGGAAGTGCAGGCGCACCAGGCGCCTCTCCGGGCAGGCCGGCGGCCTCCAGCGCGCTCAGGCGCTTTTCCAGCGAGGAAAGGCGCGCCGTCAGATCACAGATTTCCTTTTCCAGCCTGGCGGTCCGATCATCCATGGCTCCTCCGACGACCGCTGATCCCGCGCCGTGGCTGCTGCCTTCAGTTCCTTGCGGTCTTCGGCTCCTCTTTCCATGGCGGCAGAAGATAGGCCAGGACTGCGAGAATCAGGAAGGGAAGGATCAGCAGCACGATCGACGTGAGCAAGCCCTCGCGAGTGGCGAATTCCAGCTTATAAGTCGTGTAGCCGAGGAAGCTCTTGGAGAAAAGCTGCCCTCCAATCACGACGTTCCAACGCATCGCAAAAATACCGATGAGGGTAAGATTGCAGGAGATGAAGTAGATCAGCCTCCGGGTCGCAGGCCGGATCTTGAAGAGCTGGGCGGAGCCGAGCATGATCAGCGGGACGACCGTCCCGATGAGGAGTTGCACGATGATGTGAGGCAGATACAGTCGCGTATGGACCATGAAATCGAGCGACTTGAACGATTCGTCCGCCTCGTATATGCGGTGGATCAGATCGAGCAGTTCGAGCGAGAAATCAATCAGGAACGCATAGAGAAGATAGCGCGCGATGGTATCGACGCACGCCTGGTTGACCGGCGTTTTGCGATACCAGGAAATCAGGTAGTATAGGACCGTAATCAATGCAATGCCGGACACGATGGCCGAGAACAGGAACACGATCGGCATCATGGCTGATGACCACCACGGATTTGCCTTGATGGAACCGAAAATGAAGCCGACATAACCGTGCAGCAGGAATGCGGACGGTATGCCGATCACCGTCAGGAAGCGGCCAATCCGGTCGTCGATCCGGAGCGCAGGCTCACTGATGTTGCGCGAGCCGAGGGCCATGAAAGCATAGAGGACCCGCTTGAGGCCCTTCGATTCCTGCCAGGTCAGGACGATATCCTTGCGGTAGTCAAACCAGATCTCGAGGACCAGGACCACCATGAGGTACCAGAGGTAGACGAATCCGAACATCGCCATGGCCGAGGAGGTGTGCGGCGTGAGGTACATCTCGAACGAGCGTTCGGGATGGCCGAGGTGAAGCTGCAACGGGAGCGGAGCCACCAGCAGGAAGGCGAGAGCCGTGAGCAGCGCAAGCCGGTACGTAGGCTTGACCGCCTCCACATTGAAAACCCGTTCCAGCGAGGCCAGGATGAATGCTCCCGCGACCAGGCCGGTAATGAACGGGTACAGGACGATCAGCATGCTCCACTGGAGTTCCAGTTCGTTCGGATAAATGAATCCTTCAACGCCAGGCATATCTGTATTCCTTCAGCGAACGGCTCCATCGAGCCCTTTGTACCAGGTCTTTGATCCGGTAGCCATTTGAGGTTTCAGCACCAGCACTTTGTTTTCAAGCAAGAACTTGTGGATCGGGTCCTTGGGGTTCTTGAGGTCGCCCAAGGCGCGCGCACCGGTCGGGCACACTTCGCAGCAGGCGGTTGTCAGGCCTTTGGTGATCCGGTGATAGCAGAGCGTGCATTTATCCACAGTTTCCGTGCGCGGATCGATATAACGGCAGCCGTAGGGACACGCCTGAATGCAGTAGCGGCAGCCCAGGCAGTAGCTCTTGTCCACGAGCACCACGCCGTCCGGGCTCTCGAAGGTCGCGCCGACGGGGCAGACCTGCACGCAAGGGGAATGCTCGCAGTGGTTGCAAAGCTTGGGAACATAGAACGTCTTCAGCGGCTTTTCCTGGGGGCCCGGATCGGGAAAGCCGTCGTAGGCAGCATTGGGGGAATCCACCCGCGGGTGATCCATGTCGTCCGGGTCCACCACGTAGCGCTCCACCCAGGTGCGCGAGGTCTGTGGGGTAAGCAGCACATCGTTTTCTGCCTTGCAACCCCGCACGCAGGTGCCGCAGCCGATGCACTTGTCGACATCGATGACCATGCCCCACCAGTGCGCATCCGTTTGATAACCCGGCGCATCCTGAGCCCGTTCCTCGCGTATGTAAGGCCAGGCAACGGCCGCGGAGCCTGCAAGCACCAGCAGTTTGCCGGCATTTTTCAGGAATTGACGACGGTCTTCTTTCATGGCGGCCTCTCCTATACCTTCGGGTTATGCGCCGGGTGACATGCCGTGCATGCGCCTTCACGCGCATGATCTGCCGGGATGATCTGCGGAAAGCCGGCCGGCTTCGACGGCCGTGCCGTGTGGCATCTCAGGCAGGTGTCGCGGTTGTTGGGCTTCTCCGGCGCGCCTGACATCTGGCCGGCGGCGTGCCTGGCGAGGGGGCCGTGGCAGGATTCGCAGCCAATGCCGGCATGCTTCCCGCCGGAGCGCATCTGCTGAATCTCGCTGTGGCAATCCACGCAGGCGGCATGCCCCGCATACTGGATCTGCCGGTCAGCATTGTCTTTCAGCGCACCCGCGCGGTAATGGCCGTACACGCCGAAGTCTTTCGGAACCATGACGGCCCTGAAAACGAAGAATGCCGTGGTGCCGAGCGCGAAAATGCCCGCCATCCGCAACACGTGTTGGTAATCACCGAAACGATATTTCATAACGAGGCCTTTCACTGCGACACCCCTGGAGCGCGGCCTCCAGGACCGACGCAACCCAAGCCGGTCAGGAATGGGCCGTATGCCGGATTCCCGCGCGGCGCCGTCCAGGGCTGGTGTATTCCCGAGCCTGATGCCGAATTGTATGGGTAACCGCCAGAAGAATCAAAGGAGAAATCGAGCAATGACCCGCAGAGATATGGCGTCGCATACAAGGACTGCCCGGGATCCATGGAGTGCGGGCGTCCCGCCCGCGCTCCGTGGCCGGCCGTCACTACCAGTCGTGGCCGATTACTTTTTGGGCTTGGCTCCTCTGCTCCCGACCCAGAAATTCGGCAGTTCGTTGTAGTAGTGGGCAGCCGTGCGGATGCCGCCATAAAAGTTGTTCAGGTTGATGAACTCGTTCGGAGCATGTGCGTTTTCCTCCGGCAAGCCGAATCCCAGCAGGACGGAATCGATTCCGAGCAGTCTCTTGAAATCGACCACGATCGGAATGGAGCCGCCTTCTCTCTGATACAGGGGCTTTTTGCCGAAACCCTTTTCCAGCGCCGCAACGGCCGCCTTGACTCCGGGGCTGTCCACCGGCGTGATCGCGGGTTCTCCCCCGTGGAGCCTGCGCACCTTGACGGTGACCGTTTTTGGGGCAATGGATTGGATATGTTTCTCAAAGAGCCTGGAGATCTTCGCAAAGGATTGATCCGGCACAAGACGCATTGAGATTTTGGCAAACGCCTTGGCAGGCAGCACGGTCTTCGCCCCTTCTCCCGTATATCCGCCCCAGATGCCGTTGCATTCCAGTGTCGGCCGGGCCCAGAGCCGCTCGAGGGTGGTGAATCCTCTTTCACCATAGAGTTCTTTCAGGCCCAGGGACTTCGCATATTTCCTGTCATTCCACGGCAGCTTCTTGAAGGCGTCCCTTTCTGCCCTGGTAAGTGGACGCACATCGTCGTACATCCCTTTGACGGTGATGCGGCCATGCTTATCGTGCAGGGAGGCGATCATTTCGGTGAGCGCCTGGATCGGATTGTGGACCGAGCCGCCGAACGAGCCGGAATGAAGATCGCCGCTGGGCCCGGTCACTTCCACCTCCATGTAGGCCAGGCCTCTCAGCGCGTAAGTCACCGACGGAACCCCTTTGGCGAACATCCCCGAATCGGAGATGAGAATCACGTCGGCTTTGAGCAATTCCTTATGCCGGGTTATGAATGCGCCCAAATGCTCGCTGCCGACTTCTTCTTCCCCCTCGAAGATGATTTTGATATTGAGAGGCAGGGCGCCGGCGTTTTTCAGAAATGCCTCGATTGCTTTGAGGTGAATGAAGATCTGCCCCTTGTCATCGGCGGCGCCGCGCGCATACAGATTTTCACCTCGCACTGTGGCCTCAAAGGGCGGAGATTCCCATTTGTCGGCCGGGTCTTCGGGCTGCACGTCGTAATGGCCGTAGAGAAGTATGGTCGGTTTGCCGGGCGCGCCGAGCCAGTCGCCGTACACGACCGGATGACCCTCCGTCTCCAGAATCTGCAGGTTCTCGAGGCCAATCATGCTCATGTGATTCCTGAGCCATTCCGCGGCCCGGAGCATTTCCGGCCTGCGGTTGCTCTGGGAGCTGACACTCGGGATGGCCAGCAGCTCTTTCAGTTCGGCCAGATAGCGGTCACGATTTTTCTCAATATACGAGAGGATGCTTTCCATCGGATTACTCCCTTCCAGAAGTTCACTGTTTCCGCGAAATGCCAATTTCTTCTATTTTTATATCGAGATGAAAGCTGGAACAAGAAAATTCCTGCGATTCAGACAGTGGCAACAGTGCAAATTGCGATCCAGGCCCGAAGGGCCGGCAGAGAATAGCCCCGCGCGTGAGCGCGGGGTTCGGAGTACCATTGAAAACGAGGCCTGAAGGGCCGGCACATATCCGCGCATGGATCCAGGTGCCGCACCTTCGGCGCTCTGTTTCTCAGCTCTCGATATCCCGGCCTGACGGCCGGGCCTATTTCCTGTCGGCCCTTCGGGCCTCTCCCGCAATCTGAGTCGTTGCCAGTGTCTGTATCGCAGAAGAAAATTCACTGCGTCCCGCGAAACGATGTGGCGGCTGAATTTTCCCGACGCTTTTCTCGAATGGCGGGTACAATGGCATTTGCGGGGAGGGAGTATGGGATTACGCCAACTGTTCGGTCCAAGCAAAGCGGAAATCTGGCAGCAGCTGTCAACGGAAATTGGCGGGCAATACGTCGGCGGCGGCTTCTGGCGCGGAGACAAAGTCCAGGCGTGCGTCGGAGAGTGGACCGTCACGATGGACGTGTACACCGTTCACGCCCATAATGTCCATATCGATTACACACGGCTGCGCGCGCCTTTCGTCAACGCCGACGGCTTCCGGTTCCAGGTATATCGGGCAGGGCTGTTTTCCGGGCTCGGCAAGCATCTGGGCATGCAGGACGTCGAAGTCGGTTTTCCCGATTTTGACCGCGACTTCGTCATCAAAGGCAACAACGAAACTCTGTTGCGCTGGCTTTTTGCCGACGAGCGGATCCGGGCTTTGCTGCGGGAGCAGCCGGAGGTCCGGTTCGAGGTGGTCGATGACGAGGGCTGGTTTGGGGAACGTTTCCCCGAGGGAGTGGATGAACTGCGCTTCCAGGTCCGGGGAATCATCAAGGAGATCGAACGGTTGAAGCAGCTGTTCGAATTATTTTCCGCAACCCTCGAACGTCTCTGTGCCCTTGGCTCCGCTTACCGGGACAAGCCGGGCGTAGAACTCTAATCCGCCGGCAAAATCCGGGACGTCCCACACGACTACCTATCTCTCAAATATAGGAAAATAGGTTAACTGATGGGACGTCTGGGGAGCTAATCCGAGAGCAGGAAGTCAAGATTACCATGATCTACGCGCATGTCCCGAACCGGGGCGGCCGGGGAGTATGCAACCCGACAGATGCCCTCCATGGCTGCCTGAAATCCCGGACGTCCCACGCGCACCTATTTTCTCGATTTAAAAAAAATAGGTTAACGGGTCGGACGCTCCGAGTTATGCAGAGCGGATGCCTTCTGACGGTTGACGATCAACTCAATGCCCCTTCGATGCAGCCATTACACCGGTCGAGCTAATCACAGGTTAGCCAGCCATGAGCGGAAACAGCGACATGGGCTTTGAGCAGTTTTTCAAAGACTTCCAGGATCACTTGGCTCCTCGGCTCGACACCTACGAGCAGGCGGTTTACTTGTACCTATTTCGCTACTCGCGTTTTGTTGGTCTGGATGAGGTGGTGATCGGTTTCAAGTCTGCTCGGCGCCGTATGGCTTGTGGCATCGGTGAGAAGGGGAAGCCAATGTCGGAGAACACGGCCTACGCGAAACTCAAGTCACTTGAAGAAATTGGAGCGGCTACGCGCTGGCGAGCTGAAGCCCCCGGAGATGGTTGGATGACAACGGCATGCAGCGAACGGAGCTGCGCCCGCCGCTGATGCGTATGTGTCAGACCGACGGAGGAGCCCCAATGGGAGATGATCCCCTGTTCAAATATGACGTGGCTCTTTCGTTTGCAGGAGAGAATCGCGAGACTGTTGCCAGCATTGCAGGGTGCTTGCAGGGGCGCGGAGTAAAGGTCTTCTACGATGACTTTGAAAGAACGTCTTTGTGGGGGAAGGACCTCCAGGAACATCTCGTCAACATTTACATGCGCTGGGCGCGATACGCGATCATCTTCGTATCGGTTCACTACAAAGACAAGATATGGACCCGACACGAGCTCAAGTCGGTGCTTGCCCGGGCCATTCGCGAACGACAGGAATATGTCCTGCCGGTGCGGTTTGACGACACGCCGTTGGATGGTCTCTTGCCGACGATCGGCTACCTGGATCTTCGGCGTGAAACGCCTGCGGAAGTGTGCATTAGGATTTGCCAAAAACTTGGCGTTGGAGCATCCGGAAGCAAGGCCGATCAGGTGTTGCCTCCCTGGTCATCGCTCGAGAAGGGGACTGTCAAGTTCGACTACTCAAGCCACAATGGGAGATACCGTATTGGGAAGGAGCCTTATCTATTTGAAACCGCGTGGAGTAAAGCCAGCGACGTGGCGATTTATTGCTACAATGACCCACCATCGATCCGCGGCGTCGCAGTTGCGCCCATCGGAACGAGCGTATCCAAAATTTGCGACGCTGGAACCCTGGATTATACGTCGCGGACACGCACGCCCCGAGAAACACAGATTGTCGTTCTCGAAAACACCAACGGATTTTTCGCGGCCCTGCGGATTGTCGACATCAAGGACAACACGAGGTCAGACGACCGAGACGAACTTTCCTTCGCATATTGGATCTTACGCGATGGCGGCAAGGATTTCTCAAACGTCGGAGCAGTCTAACGGGACGATGAAGCGGCCGGGCCGCGCCCGCCGTTTATAGCCACAACGTTAGACCTCGAGCGCGTATCGTCCGAGCTATTGGTCCGGACATGGAACTCCGAGCAGCAGGCTTTCAATTTTTATCGCGGGCGACGATCCCAAACCAGCGCCTGGGAGCCCGTAGGTCTTCTCCCGTGCAGCGGCCTGATATAATGTACGAACTGGTGATGGAGGTCCACGACAAGCCATTTGAAACCAACTTCGCTCAGCTATAACGAGCTGCGGGACGCCAATCGCCATATCGCGAACCGAGAGGTGAAGGCCGCCATCCGCTCTGGGGCCTCTGCAGTGGACGCGATCGTACGCTACTATTGCGATCTGTGGGAAGTGCCTCCATTGCCGCAGAAACTGCCCTTCGATGAGAAAATCGAAAGGGTCCTCCAAATGGCCGGTCGACCGTCTTATCGTAGTGTTGCACCAGAAAGGCTGGACAGCCTTTTGTTTCTGTACCGCTGTCGTAATTCGATGCATGAAGGCGACTGCTACTTCGATGATCGCGGCGGGCCCCGGACACGTGTGCGTAACATCGAGCAGCTTCGACCGTTCATCAATGCCCTTGAGGATTTCGTGGTTTGGATTGACGCGCTCGCGTAAAGTGTACTGGCGGCTCAAAATCAGCATCGAGCCGTCGGCTCAAAAAGCGCTTCGCGGATCATGCCGGGCGAGCGGCGGAACTCTAGGCGATTCGAGAATCAGGCTGGCGTGAAGCCCGTGGCTTCTGGTAGGGTAGTTGCCTGAAGGTCCGCGAGGTGATTCGACTACTCGAGCAAGAGGATTGGGTTTTGGTGGTCACCCGCGGGAGTCATCGGCAGTTCAAGCATCCGGTTAAGCCCGGCCGGGTGACGGTCAGCGGCAATCTGGGTGACGATATGCCCAAGGGTACGTTCGCATCCGTCATGCGGCAGGCCGGGCTGAAGCGAGGCGAGTCGTGAAGAAGGTTCAGTATCTTGTGCGCATCAACAAAGACCTCGACAGCGACTGGGGGGCGTCGGTTCCCGACCTTCCCGGCTGCGTGGCCACGGGCAAGACGATCGACGCGGTCCTCCGACGCGTCCAGGTGGCGATTCAGCTCCACCTGCGTGGTATGAGAGAAGATGGGTTGCGGCCGCCGCGGCCGCGCCAACGGACAGTGGTTCCGCGTCGCACCTCCCGGCAGGTCGACTTCTACGCAACGGTCGAAGTCGCAGTCTGAAGCGAAATCCGGATCAATACAGCGAAAGGAGTGGAATATGCGCATCAAGCCCTTCATCTCGACTGCATGCTTGTTTGTGGCCGTTGCATTTTCCCGGCAGGCGCCGGTCGACAAGGCGCGCCTGGCGGTCGACCTCCTGTTGCAGGAGAAATTCGATCAGGTGGTGGCCATGTTCGGCGTCGAAATGAAGGCTAGCCTGACCGCAGACAAGCTTGCCGCGGGACTCCGCCCGGCTCTGCAGCAGATGGGAGCGGTGCGCAAGCGGCTGGAACCGCAACTGCAGGCGTCGGGTGAGAGCCAGGTGGTGACACTGCCGGTCGAATTTGCCAATGCCGCCGTGAACTTCATCGTGTCTTTCAACAAGGCCGGGGAGATCAACGGACTATGGATGCGGCCCGCAACACCGGCTGCACCCGCGGCCGCACAAGGAGCTGAGCCCGCGGATCGGGCCGTCGCGCAGGCGAATCGCGTGGTCGACCTTCTTCTGCAGGAGAAATATGCCGACGTTACGGCGATGTTCTCTCCTCAAATCAGAACGGTAATCACCGAGGAAAGACTCCGTGCCGGCCTTCAGCCCGTCGTGCGCGGCTCGGGTGCAGTCCTGAAGCGCTCCGAAGCCCAAATACAGGCTTCGGGTGACCAGCGTGTGGTGATTCTGCCGGTCCAATTCGAGCGCGGCGCCTGGGAATTCATCATCACTGTAAACAGCAACGGGGAACTCGGCGGCCTGCTGGCGCGTCCCGGAGTCGGCACGGCCGTGCCCTGGGCCCCGCCCGAGTACAGCAAACCCGGCCTGTTCAAAACGGAGGAGGTGACGGTTGGCAAGGGTGATTGGCAGCTGCCTGGAACGCTGGCATTACCCCTGGCCGGAAACAAAGTGCCCGGCCTGGTGCTGGTTCATGGCTCGGGGCCGAACGACCGCGACGAGAGCATCGGCCCGCAGAAGCCGTTTCGAGACCTGGCCGAAGGGCTCGCCTCGCGGGGCATCGCCGTCCTCCGCTATGAGAAGAGGACGCGGTACGCAGTCGCGAAGCTCGGCAAGATCGCGAATTTCACGGTTCAGGATGAGTCCGTCGACGATGCCCTCGCCGCGGCGGAGTTTCTTCGCGCCCGGCCGGAAATCGATCCGGCGCGCGTATTCGTCCTTGGCCACAGCCTCGGCGGCTATCTGATTCCCAGGATCGGGCGTCGCGATCCCGGACTGGCCGGCCTGATCGCACTCGCCGGCGCCGCGCGCCCGCTGGAGGACATGGTCGTGGAACAGTACCTCTACCTTGCCTCTCTCCAGGGCAATCCGCCCGGATCTCAGGCACAGATCGAAAAGGCCAAGAAGGATGCTGAGCGCATCAAGGCGCTCAGGGCGGATACTCCCGTTGGTCCCGGTGAAACGATCCTGGCTGGCCCCGCTTCCTATTGGCTCGATCTCAAGGGGTATGATCCCGCCAACGAAGCGCGCGCCTTGAAGCAGCCCATGCTCATTCTGCAGGGCGAGCGTGACTATCAGGTTACGATGACCGATTTCTCTCTCTGGAAGGAAGCCCTAAAGGGCCGGCCCGACGTCAGGCTGCGGTCATTCCCTGCGCTCAATCATCTTTTTGAGGCGGGCGAGGGCAAGAGCGCACCGGCCGAGTATATGGCCAAGCCAAGCCATGTGGCGCCCGAGGTGATCGACGAAATCGCCGCATGGATCGGCAAGACAGGCATGCAAAAACAGGGGCGAAACTGAACGGGCGAAGAGCGGAATCTTTAGCAGGAATTAGGAAAACAGCCTGGGCCACATTGCGTCGACACGCTTGACGGTTGCCGGATCGGGCTCCACCGCGGGTGGGAACCAGGGCTTGATGCGGCAGTCCAACACAATGGGGGCCGAAAGGCTGACATGGTAACGCGCCAGAACCGGATTGCATCCATAAATGTCGGCGGCAGGTTCGAAACGGGTGAAGACCGTCCAGAGAAATGAAGCATCGTCCCGCACGCACCCGGTCGCATCATCCACGAGGCAGACGAGGCGGAACGGTTTTGCCGCGGTTTCCTCGAGCAGCAGCCCGGGAACGGAGTCGTTTTCACGCCAGGGAGGCCCTTCGACGACCAAAACTCCGGGCGTATAGAGCTTTTGGGCGCGAAAGACAGGATTTTGCAGGTCTGCCCGCACCTGCGGCTCGAGCTCATAGCGCCGGTCGCCGAGTCCCATCAGTATTGCCTTGCTCCCTTCGTTCATTTTTCGGGAAGAATAATCCAGGGTGTCCTGCGAGACCTGGGAAAACACGAACAGGTCCGATGCGAAATCAGCCCTCGCCAGGACATGCTCGAGCAAAGGCCGGAACTTCTTCAGCTCGAGGCGTGCGTCGGTGATGAGGAGAAATTTCGTCAGGGAAAGCTGGCCTTCACCCAGGATGCGCATGGCGGCCATGAATGCCTCCCTGGGGTAGCGCTCGTGGACGACGGCTGCGGCCAGCGGATGCATGCCGGCTTCATCATAGGCGCGCACCGCAAGGACACCGTTCATGACCAGCGGGTAAATCGGCGCGAACAGATCCTGCAGGTAATCCCCGATATAGTGATCCTCCTGGGGAGGACGCCCGACCACGGTCGCCGGGAACACGGCATCCTTGCGGTGACGGATGCAGTCGACCTGAAAGACCGGGAATTCGTGAGCCAGGGAGTAATACCCATAATGGTCGCCGAAAGGGCCCTCAAGCCGGCGCACCCCGGGGAGCACCTGGCCCGCCAGAAGAAAATCGGCCTCAGCCAGGATGGGCAGCGGGCTGAGCGCCGGATTGCGAATCACGCCCGTGCGACCGCCCTGCAAAAGCGAAGCGAACACCAGTTCGGAAACGTTTTCCGGCAAGGGAGCAATCGCCGACAAGGTCAGGGCCGGGGGGCCGCCCAGAAACACGCTGGCCGGAAGAGCTCTGCCCATGCGCTCCGCTTCATGGAAGTGGAAGCCGCCGCCGCGATGAATCTGGAAATGCATGCCGGCATTCCGGTCATCGTAAATCTGGTTGCGATACATCCCCAGATTCCCTTTGCCCGTCAGCGGATCCTCTGTGTAGACAAGCGGCAGAGTGAGGAATGAGCCGCCGTCCAGCGGCCAGCTCCGGATTTGCGGCAGGGCGCCCAGCCGGACCGGTTCGATGCTGCATTCAAGTACCGGTCCGGTCCGCCGTGATGTGGCGCCGAGTCCAAGCCCTGTCTTGATCAGATCGCGAAATCGCCACAAAGTCGAGGCGCGCGGGGGCAGCGACATTTCTGCCGCTTCGGCGACCCGGCGCACGAATTTCTCCGGCTTGCCGCCGAAGGCAAGCTCGAGGCGCCGGCGTGTCCCGAACAGGTTGGTGACCACCGGGAATTGGCTGCGCGCCACACGGGTGAACAACAGCGCGGGCCCTTGTGCGGCAACGGTACGCCTGTGAATTTCCGCAAGCTCCAGATCGGGATCGACCGTCTCTTCGACGAGGTGCAGTTCGCCTTCGCGGCGCAGTGTATCCAGGAAGCCCTGCAGATTGGCGTGCCTCATGACGGCAACAGGATACACTTGCGGGTGAAACTGCGAAAGCAATAACCGCCGTAGACCGAGCTGCGTCAAGAGGGTGAAATTGCAGGTGAGACTCACTCCTGAAGAAATCAAAAAAACGCCACGGATTCCACGGATTTTTCAAAAAACTTTCGATCGTGTACCGGGGCAGGTCGTTCCAGTTCCAACCTATCATCCGCCAGGCCATTTGAATCCGTGGAATCCGTGGCGTTTTTGTTTTTTGGCCCAATTCGCTCTAAAAGCGGCGGCAAGCTGCTGAGTCCCACTTCCGATTGCATCCGCGGCCGGGCCCGCCCTTCCTTGGGATGCCTGATTCATGCTAAATTCCTGGTATGAAAATAGAAGAAAAAGAGGCGCAGCTGGAACGCCTGCTGCGTGAAATGGCTCCTGTGCTGGTCGCTTTCAGCGGCGGTGTCGACAGCTCCTACCTGGCCTACAAGGCTCAGGCTGTCCTCGGCGATCGCGCACTTGCGGTTACCGCCGACAGCCCTTCGGTGCCGGGCAACCAGCGCGAAATGGCCTTGAGGCTGGCGCATGAGTTCGGGCTTCACCATGAACTCGTCCGCACCGGCGAAGTCGACCGGCCCGAATACCGTGAAAATCCGCCGGAACGGTGTTATTTCTGCAAAGACACGCTGTTCGACGTCCTCGTGCCGCTGGCTCGCGAGCGCGGTTTTGCCACGGTGGTGGACGGGCTGAATGCCGAGGACCTGGGTGACTATCGCCCGGGACGCAAGGCCGCCGAGGAGCACGGGGTGCGCAGCCCGCTGATGGAGGCCGGGCTGAACAAAGATGAAATCCGGCAGCTCTCCCGCAAAGCAGGTCTGCCCACCGCGGAGAAGCCGGCATCCGCCTGCCTGGCCTCGCGCTTCCCATACGGCGTGCGGATTACAGAAGAGAACCTGCGTCTTGTCGATCGCGGGGAGGAGGCCCTGCGCGAAATGGGATTCACGATTTTCCGCGTGCGGCATCACGAAGAGCTGGTGCGGCTCGAATTCGGCAGGGAGGATCTGCTCAGAGCCTTGCATCCTGAAATCGCCGCCCGCCTCAAGGAGCTTTTCAAGGGGCTGGGCTACAAATATGTAACCCTCGACCTCGAAGGGTATCGCAGCGGCTCCTTGAATGAGGTGCTGGTCGCCCGGATTGAATAAGCCACAGCACGCGAAGAAATGATGGCGTTCTCTGCGTCCTCAGCTTTTTCCCCTGCGCTCTCTCCGGAAACTTCCCTGTTTGAGTGCCACCGTTTTTGAACCACAGAGACACAGAGAACACAGAGGTGGCAACACGCGCTTACGCCCGGGGGCCAACGCTTCGCGTCGCGCCATTCTCGTCCGGGAGCAGCGGAAAAGCCGGAGGATGCCGGCAGAATTCCAGATATGGCTCACGGCTTTTCCGCTGCTCCCGGACGAGAATGGCGGCCGTAGGCGCCCCCGGGCGGGGTTTGGCATTCCTGTGTATCTCTGTGGCCTCTGTGGTTCATTATTATCAGTTTCTAATTTCAATGAACGACGACGAAGCCGTTGCAGGGGCTCTGCGCTGAGCTTTTGCTTTTCCTTGTCAATTCGCGAACCTGCGGTTTCCCGCATAATCCGGGCTAATCCGCAGGTCGGCTGGTTGCGCCTGCCTCTGCGTTTTCCAGAATCTGCTGGATGACCTCTTTGACGTCTTCAATCTTGAAAGGCTTAGCCAAGTACGGGCTGCAGTGCTGTTCGAAAAAGGAGCGCGTCTCGGCGCTGACGGTATCTCCGGTGACGAACAGGATCCGGTTGGAGAGATGGGACCGCTTGTCCTTGATCCAATGATACAGTTCCTGGCCGTTCATCTGCGGCATCTTGAAATCCGTGATGACCAGGTCGTAGTCGTTCTCGACCAGCTTTCCCATGGCTGCCCGGCCGTCGCCCACGGTGTCCACCGTCATGGGATAGGGCCTGAAGATCTCAAGAAAGAAGTCGAGTATGTACTGCTCATCGTCGACAATCAGAATCCGCTTGTCATGCACGAGCTTCTCGAACTGATGCGCCTGGGGTTGGAGCTGGGGGAAAATCGACAGATCGTCGGCGCTCGTGGTGATGATGGGAAGCTCGATCACAAACGTCGCGCCTTCGCCCGGGCGGCTTTTCGCATAGATATTGCCTCCGTGCTCTTTGATGATGCCGTAGGACAGGCTCAGGCCTAATCCCGTTCCTTTGCCCACGTCCTTGGTGGTGAAAAACGGATCAAAGATCTTCGAGAGATTGGTTTCCGTTATGCCGGGACCGTCGTCGCTGACTTCGACCACGATGTGGCCGCTCGACCGGTCTGCGCAGGAACGGATCGTAAGGCAGCCGCGCCCGTGGCTGCTGAGCATCGCATGCTCGGCATTGGTGATCACGTTGAGGAATACCTGCTGCAGCTGATGCCCGTCGGCGATCGTCCTCGGCAGGTCGCGGTCCAGCTCCAGCACGATCTTGATGTTGTTGACGGCGAGCTCATAATTGCGCAGCTCGACCGTGCGTTCGAGGATGTCGTTGATGTTCGAGAGCGCGCGCTCCGGCTTCTGTTTGCGGGCGAAGGAGAGAAGGTTCTGCACGATCTTCTGGCAACGCAGCGCCAGGCTGTTGATTTTCAGCAGGCTGTCGCGGGCGCGCTCGTCCAGGTCTTTCCTCTGCTGCAGCAGCTGGGAAAATCCCATGACGCCCGTCAACGGATTATTGAGCTCGTGCGCGATCCCGGAGATGAGTTCCCCGATGGCGGACAGCTTCTCGGATTGGATCAGCTGCTGGCGCAGCAGCTTTTCATTGCTCACGTCCTTGGCGACATGAATGGAACCGGCGAGGCGGTTGTTCTTGTCATACCATGGGCTGATCGAGAGTTGAAACGTGCCGCCCATGCCCGGCAATTCCAGTTCCTCCACAATCAGGGTTTCCGACTGCAGAGCGTCCATGTGGCGGCATGGACTGAAGGTCAGCTGGGCGGAATTATAGATTTCGGCGCAGTACTTGCCGATCATCTTGGGGGGTGTGGTTTTCAGGCGCCGGGCCAGGGCGACATTGGCGCGGAAAATCTTGCCCGTCATGTCGTGGACCGAAACGCAGTCCTGCATGGCGTCGAATGTCGTTTCCCATTCCTTCTGGCTGCGGGAGACCACCTGGAACAGGCGCGCGTTTTCCAGCGCGATGGCGGCCTGCACGCGCTGATGAGCGCTGTCGATCGCCAGCGCCAGGACGTCGAGCAGGGTGAGCAGGAATTCGCTCCGTGGGGCGGTTTTTCCGCCCACCTTGCGCGAAGCCAGGATCAGGGCGCCCAGCAGCCTGACGCCGGAGCGCAGCGGATAAAAGGCAAAAGACTGAAATCCCGTTGCCGCCAGGGCCCGGCGCAAAGGGCGCGCGGCCGCATGCCCAAGATCTTGCAGCAGAATGGGATCATTGGAGGGCAAACGCTGTTCCGCCAGGGATTCCAGCTGCGCGCCGTCGATGTGAGCAGCCAGTCTGGCGCTCAGGCCGCGGTATGTTGCCGATGGCGCCGTATCCGCGGCTGCCGCCAGGCGGATCCCCCCGGCGTCCATTTTCAGCAGGCTGAGAATTTCGTCAAGGTGCGGACCGATGGCGGCGGCGAGTTCTTCGGATCCGCGGGCCGTCGAGGTCACCCGCCTCAGGAGACTCCACTCTCTTGCCGCGGCGCCACGCTTTCGGGCGGATGCCGTTGCGGCAATCGCCGCCATGACGGGCAGCAGAGCGGCGGCAAGTCCCGGCAAAACATTCACCTGTTCTAGTATCATGGCCCAGCTTGATCCCCGGTTTTGGGTTGAACCGTCGACATTATAGGAACGCCCATCAGCGATTGCCAGGGGAATCTAAGCAAGAAGCCGGAAGCCGGAAGCCAGAAGGGGAAGCCGGAAGTCAGGAGCCAGGAGTCAGAAGCCGGGATTCTGGAATAAGGATCCGGAAGCCAGAAGGGGAAGCCAGGAGTCAGAAGTCAGGAGCGGGAAGGAGTCATTACAGGTTTCGATACACATTTCGGAGGCAGGCCAGGATGAACTCGACGTCAAGATTCTGGCTTCCGACTTCTGGCTTCTGGCTTCCGGCTCCTGGCTTCTCAGAGGATCATTTGCCGCTTGCCGGCTTGGCGGCGAAATAGCCGTTGCGATAGCGCAGGCGCCAGCCGCTGCCGGCTGGGGAATCGAGAGTGACTTTGAGCCGCCTCCAGGTCCCGTCCCGCGCGGTGTTGGTCGATGTGTAGCTGATACTGTATTGATTGCGCAGCTCGTAGGCAATCTGGGACACGATGTTGTGGATTTCTTTGATGTCTTTCGGGAAAAATGCCTTGCCGCCGGTTTCGTCGGAGATCCTCTGCAGGGCGTCGTGAGCCTTCTCCGGTTCCGTCTTGGTCCAGTGGCCGAAGAGCCCTTTATCGGCAACTTCGTTCAAAAAACCGATGCTGTAGACCTGGACGTCCGATTCCTGGACCTTGGCCACCATTTCGTCGAGCTTGTAGTAGCTGTCGCGATCTTCACCGTCGGAAATGACCACCAACGCCTTTTTTGCCTTCGACCCGGATTGGGCTTTCTGCACGCTCAGGTAAATGGCGTCCCAAAGTGCGGTCCCGCCCGTGACCACGGTGTTATTCAAATCGTCCGCGATCAGCTCGATATCGTTCGTGTAGTCTTCGAGCAACTCGACTTCATCATTAAAGCCGATGAGGAACACCTCATCGTCGGGATTGCTGGCGCGGATAAAGGCCAGGGCCGCCTTGGTCACGTTGTCGAATTTGTTCCGCATGCTGCCGCTGGTATCGATTACGATTCCCAGGCTGACCGGAACATCTTCCTGCGAGAAGGACACAATCCCCTGGACCGCGCCGTCCTCATACAACTTGAAACTTTCCTTTTTGAGCCCGCTTACGAACTGTCCGTTCTTGTCCACAACGGTGGTGTGGACTACCACCAGGTCGACATTGACGCCGATTTTGAAGTCCTTGCCGGCCTGAGGGGACTTTGATTCCAGTTCCGGCTTATCCGGCCGCTTGCGTTCGTCCTGGGCCGCTTTTTTGGCCGGGGGCGGGGTTTGCCGCGGGAAAGCCGGGGCAAATGCCAGCAAACCGAGAAGCAGTCCGCACCACCCAATCATCCGCGTGCATCTCCGGCGGTCAGCTCTTGGGTGCATTATATCCTTCTTTGGCATGCACAATCAGCTTCGGCAATCCTTCCGGCGGGTCGAGCTTGACCTGAATCCGGCGCCATTTCCCGTCATGGGTTTTGTTGGTCGGGATGTAGCCGATCACATACTGATTGCGCAGCTCGGCGTGAATCAGGTCGATGTAGTAGTCCAGCTCGTTGAAGTTGTTGGGAAAAAAGGCCCGGCCTCCGGTAAGGGAAACAATCCCCTGGATCAGCGAACGGCCATAGCCCAGCTGCCCCTGCTCACCCACCGCGTAAATCTGCACATCGGATTCCTTGGCAAACTCGCGCACTTCAGAAATGGAATAGCGGCTGCTGTTGTCCTCTCCGTCGGTGATCAGGATCAATGCCTTCTTTTCGTTTTTGCCGGCCTTGATGGTGTCGAGTCCCATGTAGACGGCGTCGTACAGGGCGGTGCGGCCCCCGGCCTGTTTCGTGGCGACATCACTGCGGACGTTGGCACTCTGGTTTGTGAAGCTCTGGACCAGGGAGGTGCGCTCGTTGAATGTGATCAGCGCATACTCGTCTTCCGGATTGCCGGATTCGAGAAAGCGGACAATCGCATTCTTGGCTTTCTGAATGTTGTTGTTGTCTTTCATGCTGCCGCTGACGTCGAAAATGATCCCGACACTGACAGGGGCCGATTGCTGGGTGAAGTAATTGATCGTTTGTTCCACCTTGTCTTCATAGATCTTGAAATGTTCTTTTTCCAGGCCCGTTACATACCGGTCGAGAGGGTCCGTGACGGACACCTTGACAAAAACATTTTCCACATCGGCCCGGAAAGTCGGCGGAGGCGTTCTTGTCTGGGACTGCTGCCCGCTCAGGTTGAGGCCTGTGGTTAGGGGGATCAGGACTGCGGATATTGCGGCAACCAGGGCCGCTTTTCTTTGGGGCAACATTCTCACGCCCTTTGCCTGCGCCAGGGAACGCATCCTGGGCTCATTGCTGAAATGATTCTAGCAAAAGGGTGCCGAGAGTCAAGAAAGTCCCTGTGACGCCATGCACAACATCCTGGTTTTTCGGCAAAGAATCATGGCTTGCGGTTCACCGTGTACGTCTCGCCCGCGTGTGCTGGGGCAGCGGCAAAACCCAGGCCCGCAAGTAGGTCCCGGCCGCCGGCCGGGACCAACGGTGGTGTGCGCCCCGGTTCAGGGGCTTTTTGTCCCGTAATGACTCCTGGTCCCGGCGGGCCGCCGGGACCTACTTGCGATGATGTGGTTGGTTATTCCAGGCGGTCGAGGAAGTCGTAACCGACCAGCACCTCCCGGGGTTTTGAGCCGTCCGCTGGTCCGACAATTCCGTTGCGATGCATGGTATCCACCAGCTTGGCTGCGCGCCCGTACCCTATGCTGAGCCTGCGCTGCAGCAGGGAAGTGGATGCACGGCCATCGCTGACCACGATGCGCACGGCGTCCTTGTAAAGGGGGTCTTCCGCCTGGTCGTCAAGCGGATTTCCCTCTTCATCCACATCCTGTTCTTCGCCGTATGACAATACCGACTCGTCATAGGCGGGCCGTCCCTGCTTGATGAGATGGTTGACGATTTCCTTGGTCTCCTCTTCGCTCACGTAAGCGCCGTGGATGCGCGTGATGCGCGAGGAGCCGGGCGGAATGAACAGCATGTCCCCGTTGCCGAGCAGCTGCTCGGCGCCGTTGGCGTCGATGATGGTGCGTGAATCCACTTTGGTGGCGACCTTGAAAGCGATCCGGCAGGGGAAATTGGCTTTGATGATGCCCGTGATCACATCCACGGAGGGGCGCTGAGTGGCCAGGATCAGGTGAATGCCGACGGCGCGGGCCATCGCCGCGAGCCGGGAAATGGATTCCTCGACTTCCCGAGAGGAGACCATCATCAAGTCCGCGAGCTCGTCGATGACCAGCACGAGATAGGGAATGGGTTTATCCAATTCCCCCTCGCCGCTGCTTTCGGAGTCGAGGAATGACAGCTGTTTGGCGGTCGAACGGATCAGGGTGTTGTACTGATCGATGTTTCTGACGCCGCGCAGCGCAAGTTTCTTGTAGCGCGATTCCATTTCGCTTGTGGCCCAGCGCAGCGCATTCGATGCTTCTTTGGGATCGGTCACGATCGGCGTAAGCAGGTGGGGAATGTCCTTGTATATCCCCAGTTCGAGCCGCTTGGGATCGATGAATATGAACCGGACCTCCTCCGGCGTCGCCTTGTAGAGGATGGAGCTGATCATGCAGTTCAGGGCGACGCTTTTGCCCGCTCCCGTCGCGCCGGCGATCAGGAGATGAGGCATGCGCGTCAGATCGGTGACGTAGACGTTTCCGCTGATCAGCTTGCCGAGCGCCAGCGTGAGTTTGGACGAGGACTTGCGGAAAACGTCCGACTCGATGAGTTCACGCAGCACGATGGTCTCGCGCTGGTTGTTGGGAACCTCAATTCCCACGGTTGCTTTGCCGGGGATGCGGTCGATGCGGATCGACTCCGCTTTGACGCCGAGGCACAGATCGTCGACGAGGGCTGTGATCCTGGAATACTTGACGCCGGCATCCGGCTTGAATTCGAAGGTGGTGACCACGGGGCCCGGGTGGATCTGGGTGATGCTGCCGTGCACGTCGAATTCCGCGCACTTTTCCGCGAGACGCTTGGCGCGCTCCATGAGTTCGGCTTCGTCGACGGCCAGATGCCCGTCGGCAGCGGTCAAAAGCTCGGGCGACGGCAGAACGAACTTCCTGGCTGCGCGCGGCTGCTTTTCCTCTCCGGCGCCGGGCCGCGTCTGGATCGGTTCCGGAGGGGAAACGATCGCCGGCGGACGCGCCTCCGTGGTAGCCGGCGGCGGCGTAAGCTTGGGAAGCGCCGGTTTCGGCTCGGGCTCGGGCGGCTTCGGCAGCGGCGTTTTGACGACCGCGCGCACCGGCTTCCGGCTGAGGCGCCACTTGCGGAAGCGCTCCCACAGGCCTACGCGCGGAGGCTTTTCTTCCGCCTCTTGCTGCCCGAACAGCCTGGCAAAAGAGAATGAGGTCGCCGCCAGCAGTCCGAGAACCACCATCGAGCCGATGACGATCCAGGAACCGGTGGTATTCAGATTGTCCACCATCATGCCGGCAAGCAGCCGGCCAAGCAATCCGCCCGGCTCATGTCCCCTGCCTGAAAACGGCAGATTCGCCAGCTGCAGGCCGGAACTGACTGCGCACAGCAGAAGGCAGAAGCCGGCAGCGCGCATGAGAAGCGAGCCGATTTCTTTCCCGAAGACCAGTTTCCAGCTCAGAATCGTCAATGGGATCACGAGAAAAAACGCAGCCAGCCCCAGGCTCTGGAAAAGCAAGTCGCTGATGAATGCGCCCGTGCGACCGATGCGGTTGCCGGCATCCGTCCTGTCCGAGGCGGTGTTGAAGCTCGGGTCATGCCAGTTGAACGACAGCAGGCACAAAACCAGAAGTATCGTCAATGTGAAGAGCAAAACGCCCAGAATTTCGTGCCGTTTTGACTCGCTTGCTTTGCGCATCGCTGCCCCAGCCTCTTTCCAGGAGTGAACCTGCTGTCCGCTGACCCCTGCCGGTTGCCGCCGAAAACGGAGAGTCCGCTTGCCCGGCTCAGATCTCGAGGATGACAGGGACAATCATAGGACGGGTTGCGGTTCGTTTGCGAAAAAATCTTTTCAGTTCCGACCGGACCTTTTCGGACAGGACCACGGAATCAATGCGTTCCTCGCTGGTGCATTCCTCGACCGCGGCGAGGATCACTTCCCGTGCCTCGGCCAGCAGATCCGCGCCGCCGGCTTCCTGAATGTGCCCGCGGCTCACAAGCTCGGGCGCCCCCTCCACCATGCCGGTCGATTTGCTGATCGGCACGACCGCGAGCACGACGCCGTCCTCGGAAAGGCGCTGCCGGTCCTTGACCACAAACTCGTCGAGCTCGGCAATGCCGCCGGAATCGATCAAACGCCTGCCCACGGGCGCCTTGCCGCGGATTTCCATGGCATCGGGAGTCAGTCCGATGATATCGCCGGTCTCCGCAAGCATGATGCGGTCCCAGGGAACGCCGGTTTCCTCGGCGATCAGCGCGTGATTGTAAAGCTGGCGATACTCGCCGTGCACCGGGATAAAGAACTTCGGCCGCGTCAGGTTCAGCATCATTTTGAGCTCTTCCTGGCTCGCGTGCCCGGAGACATGCACCATCGATTGGCTGTCGCCGTGAATTCTCGCCCCCCGGCGGCAAAAGTGGTTGATCACATGGGAAATCCTGATGTCGTTGCCCGGGATTGCGCGGGCGCTGAAGATCACGGCATCGCCGGGCTCGACCGTGAAATCCTTGTGCTTTCCCAAAGCCAGGCGCGCAAGCGCCGATACCGGCTCGCCCTGCGATCCGGTGCACAGAAGAATCAACTGGTTGGGAGCCAGCCGCTGGGCTTCTCCGGCGCTGATCAGGACGTCGGGCGGGACATTGATGTAGCCGAGTTCGCGCGTGACCGTGAGGTTCTGCACCATGCTCCGGCCGACCGGGACCACCTTGCGGCCAAATTCACGGGCCAAATCCAATATGATCTGAATCCTGTGGCTGCTGGAAGCGAAACACGTCAGGATGATTTTCCCCTCGGTGCTGTGGAACAACTGTTCGAGGTTGCGCCGGACATGGCTTTCCGAAGGGGTATAACCGGGCCGCTCGCTGTTGGTGCTGTCGGAAAAAAGCGCCAGGACCCCTTCCTCCCCCAAGGCCGACAATCGGGCGTAATCGCTGGACAGGCCATCCGGAGGCGATTGGTCGAACTTGAAATCGCCGGTGTGGATGATCGTGCCCAGGGGTGTCGTGATTGCGATGCTCACCGCATCGGCGACGCTATGGGTCACGCTGAGAAACTCGACGTGCATGTCGCCAATATCAAGGGCGCATCGAGGAGTAATCGACCGGAGGTCGGCGCGATCGAGCACACGGAGTTCCGCCAGCCGGCCCCGCGCAAATCCGAGGGTTAATGCCGTGCCATACACCGGGACCTCGATCTCGCGCAGCAGGAAAGGCAACGCGCCGATGTGATCCTCATGTCCGTGTGTGAGGATAACGGCACGGACCTCCTCCCGGTGCTCCGACAGGTATTTGAAATCCGGGACCACCAGATCCACACCCATCAGTTCATCCCGGGGAAACATCACACCCGCATCGATCACAATGATCTGGCCGCGATAACGGACAGCCATCATGTTCATGCCGAACTCACCCATGCCCCCCAGGGCCACCACTTCGATGCAATCGTCGAATGACATGGGCATAACATAGCATATTAGGGTGGTGATAGGTCAGCGGCTTTGGGGAATATACGTCTTGAAGCCAGAAGCCAAAAGGTGAAGCCGGAAGCCAGAAGCCAGAAGCCGGAAGGGGAGCCAGAAGCAGAAGCGGAATCCAGAAGGTGAAGCCGGAAGCCGGAAGCCGGAAGCCGGAAGGGGAGCCAGAAGGTGAAGCGGAAGCCAAAAGGTGAAGCCAGGATGCCATTCCGGCTTTTCCTCCTGGCTCCTGGCTTCTGGCTTCCGGCTTCTCACAAAAGGTGAGCCAGGATGCTATTCCGGCTTCTCCTCCTGGCTTCCGGCTTCTGGCTTCCGGCTTCTCACAAGCCGTGCGGCAGCCGCATCGTGGCGAGAACCGCAGCCATGCCCTGGTACTCCCTGACCGAGAGGTCTTCGGCCCGGCGCGTGCCGTCAATGCCGGTGCGCAATAACATCTCCTCTGCGACCGGGCCGATGCGGGCATCGCGCAGCAGCGAGTTCACAAGCTTTTTGCGCCGGTAAGCAAAAGCTGCTTTGGTCACGGCAAGGAAATTGTCTTCCAGCCCGGGGTGGCGCGGGGTGCCGCGCAGGCGCATAGTGATCATTGCCGACATCACTTTGGGGCGGGGCACGAAACACGCCGGCGACACCTTGAAGGCAACTTTCACCTCGCAGTAGTGCTGGCAGTAAACAGAAAAAAATCCATAGTCGCGGGATCCGGGCGCCGCTGCGATGCGGGCTGCGGTTTCGAATTGGAGCATGAAGGTCATATCCCATACCGGCAAGGAAGCCGACAGGAGTTTTTCTATGATCGCGGTGCCGATGTTGTAGGGGAGATTGCCGGCGATCCGAAGCCGCGTTCCCTGTTCCTGAAGCGGTGGGATGCACTGGATCAGGTCCATGGTCAAAAAGTCCGCCGCAAGGATCCGGGCGTTCGGGAAGGGCAAAAGCGCCTTCCTGAGGGCTGGAATATGATCCCCATCGATTTCCACGGCAACCAGCCGGTTCACCGCGGGGGCCAGTCGCGCGGACAGGGCGCCGTCCCCCGCCCCGATCTCGATGAGGAGATCTTCAGGCGCGGGTTGAATGAGGCCGATGATGCGCCTGAGGATTCCTGTATCCCTTAGAAAATGTTGCCCATAGCGCCTCTTGAGAGCAGTTTTCATTTGACTTGACAACCCGAAGTCGGCTTCACATAATTACCGGTCACCCTGGCAAAGCAATCGTGTTGGCTATCATAACTCCTGGAGGGACAATCAATGAGTGGAAAAGTTGGAGAGGTGGGAGATCAGAATTTCGAAACGGAAGTGTTGAACTCCTCCATCCCGGTTCTCGTCGATTTTTGGGCAGCCTGGTGCGCTCCCTGCCGCATGCTTGCTCCGGCCGTGGAAGCGGTCGCCGAGAAGTATGAGGGCAAGGCCAAGATTGTCAAGCTGAACGTGGATGAGAACATGGCGACGGCCGGGAAATATAATATCCGGGGTATACCTACTCTCCTGCTTTTCAAAGACGGCATGATCAAGGAACAGATCGTGGGCAACACTTCCGAGGACACGATCTCGAAAATGATCGACAATCATCTGTGATCACCGGCAATCCGCAGGCGGATATTCCGAATTCCGCGGCCCCCAACATGCGCGGGATCCGGCACGTCCCCTTTTTCGGCAATTCGCTCGAACGATATCCGGGAATTCTCCCATGCCCAACCTGATCGTGGTCGGCGCCCAATGGGGTGATGAAGGCAAAGGCAAGATTGTCGACCTGCTGACGGAGCATTTTGACGTTGTGGTGCGCTATCAGGGGGGCCACAATGCAGGTCACACCATCCTTTTGAACGGACAAAAGTTCGTCCTGCACCTCATCCCGTCCGGGATTCTCCATTCGCAGAAGATCTGTGTGATCGGCAATGGCGTGGTCCTCGATCTTGAGGCCCTGCAGCACGAAATCGGCGTTCTTGCCGCCGCCGGCATCCATTGTGCCGGCCGGCTTTTTATCAGCGATCGTTGCCACTTGATCTTCGAATATCACCGGGCGGCGGAAGCCGCCGATGAAAAGCGCCGCGGCGCCAAGCGGATCGGAACCACCAGTCGCGGCATTGGCCCTGCCTATGAGGACAAGGCCGGCAGAAGAGGATTGCGGGTCTGCGACCTGATGAATGCCGATGTGCTGCGTGCCGCCCTCGGTGAGATCGTGCGCGAAAAGGGAATGCTGCCTGGCGATCCGCCGGCCTTTTCCGCCGACGGGCTGCTGCGGAAAACGCGCACTCTTGCCGCGGAACTGTCTCCCTATTTTGCCGACACCGCGTCCTACCTGAATGCCGCGATGGACCAGGGTAAACGCGTGCTTTTTGAAGGCGCCCAGGGAACCCTGCTCGACGTGGATCACGGCACTTATCCGTTCGTGACCGCCTCGAACGCCAGCGCCGGCGGCGCCTGCACCGGAACCGGAGTGGGCCCGACGCGGATCGACGGCGTGATCGGCATCGTGAAAGCCTACACGACACGCGTGGGCGAGGGGCCTTTCCCCACCGAAGTGACGGGAGAAATCGGTGAGGAGATCCGGGGCCGGGGCCAGGAATTCGGGGCTTCCACCGGGCGTCCGCGCCGCTGCGGCTGGTTCGACGCCATGGTGGTTCGCTATGCATGCATGATCAACCACCTCGACTCGCTGGTGGTCACCAAACTGGATGTCCTCGATGAGCTCCCGGAAATAAGGATCTGCACCGGCTATCGCTATCGGGGAAGGCAGCTCAAGACCTTTCCGCCGGAGATTCAGGTGCTCGAGCAATGCGAGCCTGAATACACGACCGTTTCCGGCTGGCGCCGGTCCACGGCCGGCATTTGCGCATTCGAAGAGCTTCCGCAGCTTGCCAGAGATTATCTGGCGCGGCTGTCCGACCTGGCCGGCGCCGAAATCTCCATCGTTTCCACCGGTCCGGAACGCTCGCAAACCATTTTCACTTCCAGCGATTCGCGCCTGCTATCCTGGATCTAGTTTTTCATGAATGGGGAAAAAGATTCCCTCCAGCGCTTGGGGCTACAAGAGTTCATGGGAAACTGAAATTATTTTGCGAGTTACAGGTTAAAGAATGTTTGAGTCTATGCTGGGCATCGCTCGTTCTTGGGCTCAAAACTTCAGCGCAGAGGACGCAGAGAATGGCATGGTTTCTCTGCGTCCTCCCCGGAAACTTCCCGGTTTGAGTGCCACCGTTTTTGAACCACAGAGACACAGAGAACACAGAGGTGGCAACACGCGCTTACGCCCGGGGGCCAACGCTTCGCGTTGCGCCATTCTCGTTCGGGAGCAGCGGAAAAGCCGGAGGATGCCCGCGGAATTCCAGATATGGCTCACGGCTTTTCCGCTGCTCCCGAACGAGAATGGCGGCCGTAGGCGCCCCCGGGCGGGGTTTGGCATTCCTGTGTATCCCTGTGTTCTCTGTGCCTCTGTGGTTCATTATTATCAGTTTCTGATTTCAATGAACGACGACGAAGCCGTCGCAGGGGTTCTGCGCTGAGTTTTTGCTTTTCCGTGTGATCCGGCGAACCAACCGACCGGCAAATTGCCTGCCAAGGGCATTTTTTCATTGTGGGGAAACATGAGATTGAAAATGCAGGTGTGTTGTGCTCTTGCCATGCTTGCGAGTGTGGCTGCGTGGTCCAAAGCGGATTTCCGCCCGGCATCGGGCTTTGTTCAGGAAGCGGCCGCCGGGCTGGTCATCACGCATGGGCCCTACCTGCAGTTGCCCGCGAGCGATTCCATGACCGTCGTGTGGCACACCAACAAGAAGTGCATTTCCCGCGTCGAATATGGCGCCGGGGATAAGCTCGACACGACCGCTGTCAACTCACGGAACGGCCTGATCGACAATGATCGGACGAGCCACATCATCCGGCTCGCCGGATTGAAGCCGGGGACGAAGTACAAATACCGCGTGGTCTCGCGGGAATTCGTCGGCTATATCCAGCAGCATATCGTCACGTTCGGGGAAACCGTCTCGAGTCCTGTCCACGAGTTCACAACCTTACAGCCGGGAAAGGAAGGGTTTTCGTTCGCGATGGTTTCCGACATCCACGAGCGTGCGCAGGACCTCGAAGGCATGCTGGGCCGCAAATCATGCGCTGCGGTTGATTTTATGGTCTACAACGGGGACATGCTGAACGACTTCATGAATGCCGATCAGGTGTTCACAGGTTTCCTGGATGTCACCGCGAAGCTTTTTGCCAAGACCATGCCCTTCCTCTATGCGCGCGGCAACCATGAAACCCGGGGTCGGTTCGCCCGCACTTTGCCGGACTACCTGCCGGTCATGGACGGGCGGACATACTTTTCCTTCGATCACGGCGGTGTGCATTTCATAGTTTTGGATTCAGGGGAGGACAAGGAAGACTCTCACCAGTACTACAACGGCCTGGTGGATTTCCAGAACTTCCGCAGGCAGCAGGCGGAGTGGTTGAAGGCGGATCTTGCCGGTGCGGCATGCCGCGGCGCCAACTTCCGCATCGTGATTTCACACATTCCGCCGCGCGGCGGAAAGGGTTTCGCCATCGAGGATGTCAGCCGGAATTTCGAATCCCTGATCAATCAGGCGGGCATCGACCTCTGGCTGTCGGGACACACGCACCGTTTTCAGCGGGTGGATCCGGATCCCGCGCAGAACGCCTACCAATTGATCATCGGGTCGACCGATACCATCACGCGCGTGGACGTGTCGAAAGCGAATCTGCAGGTGTCGGTCGAGAGGACGAACGGGGAAGTGCTACTTCCGCAGCTGCAGCTTGAGCGCCGAGGGCGTAACCGCCAACCCGCCGAGTGAAGTCACCCGCAGTTCGCAGGGGAGCATTTTGCCGACGGCGAGCACGGCATCGATGGTCTCATCCAGCGGAATCGGATTTACGTAGCCGCCCATTGCCAGATCGGCGCAAACAAAGGCACTCGAAGCGGCAACGGCATTGCGCGTGTGGCACGGGATCTCGACCATGCCCTGGACGAGATCGCACACCAACCCCATCGTGTTTTGGAATGAGATGGCCGCCGCGTCTGCGGCCTGAACAGGCGTGCCCCCGGTGGCCTCCACCACCGCAGCGGCAGCCATCGCGCTGGCTGCTCCGATCTCGACCTGGCAGCCGGCGATTTCCGCCGCGAATGTGGCGCGCGCCGCCACCACTACGCCGATCGCGCCGGCGGCCAGGGCTGCCATGGTAGCCTGCTGCCGGTCGAATCCGCATTCTTCCATGAGGGTCGTGAGCACGCCCGGAAGCACGCCGGCCGAACCTCCGGTCGGAGCGGCGCATACGACTCCCATGCCGCTGTTCATGTGCATGACCGCCAGCGCACGCGCCGCAGCGCGGGTATGCATCCCGCCTATGGCAAGCCTGCCTTCCGCGTCGGCGCGGTAAATCCGGCCGGCTGTCGGCGTCAGCAATTGCATCGGCGGTGTATCCTCCCCAAGGCCGGCATGCACGGCTGCGCACATCAGATCGACGCGGAGCGCCATCTCGCCAAACACCTGTTGTCCGGAAATTCCCAGCAAGCCGGCCTCGTGGGCAAGCCCGGCACGCGCAATGGAGCCTTGATGGTCGGCTGAGAGCGCAATCAACTCGGCGGCGCTCTGAAATAGCGCCCGTCCCTGTTTCACGAATCCGATCGGGGGGGATTCGCGCAGCCAGGCGACCTCAGGAAATCCGGCAATGGCGGCGCGCAAGCCCGGCTCGAGCGCACGGCTGCGCCGGAAATGCAGGAGCACCCGGCCGTTGCGACTCTGCACTTCCGGTTCTCCAATCAGCCCGCCTTCATGCTCGATTCCGGAACGTATGCGGGACGTCGCTTCGCCGGCACATTCGATCACGACCTCGTGAGTCTGCCCGCACAGCAGCACGGGCCAGCCGTCGATACCGTTGATTTCGACTGCTCCGCCGCCGGTCGATCGGGCGCGGACGTTCAGATGCCTGCCGTCAGCGGAACGCAGGCTAATATCGGTGCAGTTGGGATGATCGGGATTCTGGAGCGGAACAATTTCGAAAACCAGCCTGATCCCGCGGTCAGCCGCTTCCCCGAGCGCACTGAAAAAGCGGGAATCGGTCAGCGGCAGTCCCAGAATGCCCGTCGCAAAACCGCGATCCACTCCCTGCTGACGATAGACCTGGCCGTAAGAGCCGGCCGGATCGAACCTGACTACGATCTCCGCGGGGGATTCCCCGAGCAATGACGCAACCATGCGCCCGAGATGGTAGGATGCCGCCGTATGCGAACTCGACGGCCCCCGCATCACGGGACCAAGCACGTCATTGAGAATGCTGATCCCCACGGGTTTATGAATTGCCGCCCCCATCGATTTGCCCCTTTCATTCTGGAGGCTATATGGCTGTTGCGGCGATTGCAAGCGATAAGCTGATGGATCATGGATGCGTCAGGTGCTGTCGGAGTCGAATCCTGGGACTGCAACCAGCGTGAAAGCCACCGAACGTTTGGAGTGCGGCGACTCGTCGCCGCTCTGGAGATCGGTCCATTGGCACGGCCGGGCAGCTTGCTGCCCGGAATTCCAGGAACTAAATTCCAGTCGCTCTCCCAGGCGTATCGAGAACAATGGGCGGCAAGCCGCCGTATGCGGCGGCAGATCGGGTGGAAAAGCGGCGACCAGTCGCCGCACTCCAAACGAATTGCGGCCGGCCACGGCTGCCGGTTGTCAGTCGCCGAAACAGGTGCCGATCGCGCGCGCGGTGCGCAGCAACGGCAGGTCCAGCGGAATCACCCTCTGCTTGTTGGCTGCGTCTTCGAGCTGGATGTGGGTGACCGTGCGGCCCTTCATGACTACGAGGCGGTTGCGCTCGCCTGCCATCAGCAGATCAATGGCAGTGCCGCCGAATTCCGTGGCCAGAACGCGATCGTCAGCTACGGGCGTGCCCCCGCGTTGCACGTGGCCGAGGATTACGGTGCGGGTCTCGATGCCCGTCGCAGCTTCGATGTCCGAAGCCACTTTCTGGCCGACGCCGCCCAGGCGCACCGGATCCGGGCTGGTCGGATCGATGCGGCTGACTATCTGCTGTCCATCTTTCGGCCCGGCTCCTTCGGAAACGCAGATGATGCTGAAGCGCTTGCCCCGTTTCGAGCGGGCCACTACAAAATCACAGACCTTTTCAATGTCGTAGGGTATCTCAGGGATGAGGATCACATCCGTGCCGGTGGCGACCCCCGCGTACAGGGCAATCCAGCCGGCGTTGCGCCCCATGACTTCCACTACCATGACCCGGTGATGGCTGGCGGCAGTGGTGTGGACCCGATCCAAGGCTTCGGTTGCGATCGACACCGCGGTTGCGAAGCCGAACGTGACATCCGTGCCGAACAGGTCGTTGTCGATCGTCTTGGGCACGCCGATGCAGTTGACCCCATACTTTAAGAGGTGCGAAGTCACCGTCATCGTCCCATCGCCGCCGATCACGATGAGGGCATCGATCTGATGGTGCGCGATGTGCTCGAGGCAGCGGTCCGTAACGTCGCGGATCTCCGTTTTGCCGTTCATAATGACAGGATATCTGCGCGGATCCACACGGTTGTTCGTGCCCAGAATCGTGCCTCCCAGGGTCAAGATATTGCTGACCGATTCATTGGTGAGCGGGTGCACGCGGTTCTGGATCAATCCCAAAAAGCCATCCTCGATGCCCAGGACCTCCAGGCGCCATTGATTGAGCGCCGATTTCCCAACGGCGCGGATGACCGCGTTCAGGCCCGGGCAATCGCCGCCTGCCGTAAAAACGCCAATGCGCTGAATCTTGCTCATGGTCGCTCCTTCCAGGCAAACAAACGGAATAAAAGCACGCAGAACACGGAAGGCGCTTCCGTCACCCTCGCCTCATGCCTGTGTTGTGCAGAGACACGATCCGTGCCCCTGCACGGATTCTCTCCGCCGTTTCATGCGGTCGCGGCACCGTCCGGTGGTGCGGTCCCACCACGTATCGGCAGCCGCGCATCGAAACATCAGAAAGGTGAATCCGGCAATGGAGGAGCTCGGGAAGAACGGCCGTTCGTTTCATGGGCGGCTCCCTGACAGGGCCTTTTATGGATAGGAGAGAGCGGCGAGCGCTTTCTTTGCCCATTCGGGATCTTCCAGCATCGCTCGTCCGATGCCGATGAGATCGGCGTCGCCTTTTCTGATGACATTGTCCGCTAGGGCGGGCTCGCGGAATCCGCCTGCAACCATCACGGGTAGTTTGACCCTGCTCTTGATGGCCGCGGCATAAGGGACGAAATACCCGGGATTCTTGCCGATACCTCGTGAGCCCTGCAGGCCTCCGGAAACATCGATCAGGCTGACCCCGTTTTCGGCCAGGCGCGCAGCCGTCCAGCACGCATCTTCCAGTTCCAGCCCGCCCGGGGTTTCATCGTGTGCGCCCAGGCGAATGAATACCGGGAAGTGCTGGCCGACGCGGCGGCGCACTTCAGCGACCACCATGAGGTGAATGCGCGCGCGGTTTTCCACCGGGCCGCCGAATTCGTCGCCACGCCGGTTGGTGAGCGGCGAGAGGAACGCAGAGAGCAGAAAGCCGTGTGCGCCATGAACCTCGACCGCATCAAAACCGGCAGCCTGGGCGCGCGCGGCAGCTGCGCCGAATGCAGAGACAACCTCCTCGATCTGGATTTTAGCAAGCTCCTCGGGAATCTCTCCGGCAGGCTCATATGGGTGGCGCACCGCGGAAGGCGCGACCGGCTTGCTGCCAGCCAAAACGCCGGAACTCGCCCGCGAACCGGCATGAGAGATCTGCAGGGCTGCCACCGCGCCTTCGCCGCGGATCGCCTTTGCAAGCCGGCTTAAACCTTCAATCATTTCGTTGGCATAGACGCCGATTTGAGTCGGGGTGTGCCTGCCGCCCAAGGTCACGAATGAATGTTCCACAATGATCATCCCGCAACCGGCGGCGGCACGCACGCGATGGTACTCGATGATCTTGTCGGTAACGCGGCCATCCGGCAGTGCCTGCCCCGACCACATCGGGGGCATCACAATCCGGTTGCGCAGCGAAAGTCCGGAAAATACGAGCGGCGAAGACAGATTCGGCATGGCAAAATCCCGTAAGAAAGATGCGATATCAAGAAAGTCTTGATTATGGCGAATACAAAAATATCCTGGACTGACCGCGGCGGCAAAATCAAGGAAAATGACGATTGGCCGGCAATCCTGCGACTGGCCGCCTTTCTTGCGATTATCCACTGCCGTGCATGGCGGCGCGCCGCGTAGTTTTGAGCCGCCATCGTTGAGGCGGGCTGAAGCCCTGCACGTGGATTGAGGGACCTGCGGCGGCCGCACCGGCACCCTAAGTACTGGAGTTCATAAATACGGTAACGTATTTTCGCCCCTCGGGGATTCACGGGCTGGAAGCCCGTGCCACGTTAACAGGCAGTCGTGGCACGGGCTTTCCAGCCCGTGAAACTGCGAAGCCTGCTCCATTCTGCCCCTGTGGCAGAATACGTGACCATATTTATGAAACCGTGTACTAAGCCGGTGCGGGAAATCGCTACTTTTTCAGCTCGAGTTCCAGCAGGCCGTAGACTCCCGTCTCCATCGACCAGGCTCCCATAAGCTGGTTTCCCAGGATCCTGTCGCTGATGTAGTCGAGCTTTACCGAAATCCTGATCTTGTTCTCCCCCTGGGTCATCGTAAACTCGAAGGAGAAGCTGTCGTCATCCTTGAAGGTGATATTCTCAATCGCGGCGTTCCTGGTTTCACCGACCGATATGGTGCCGCTATAGGCTGTGCCCTCCCGCTTTAACACGAGGGTCACCGGGTCTTTGCCGGGCGTGCCGGGAAAATCCGTTTCTCCGACCCATGTTCCCCTGAGGTCTATGGCATTCTCCTGAGCAAAAAGGATTGAACCCAAGGCAACAGTAAGCAAAACTGAGAGAGCAGAAATTATGGTACGTCTCATAAATCCTCCTCATGAACTGATTTACGATGATGTGCCGGGTGCGTTTCGTTTGAAACAGGAGGTGAAAAACTCATGAGCGCGATCACGGTGTGGTTGCTGTTTCTGCTGATGCCCATGCCTGCCGCAGCAGGCCGTCCACCGCAAAAGACGCTGCTTTCCGCACAGTCAAATCCGGACCTGCGTGCGATTGTGGATGCTGAACGCGCGTTTGCCGGGGAAGCTGCAAAGCTGGGAATAAGGGATTCTTTTCTGGCTTTCCTGGCCGATGATGCCGTGCTCTTCCGTCCCGGTCCCGTGCCGGGGAGAAAGTGGCTTCAGGAGCACCCGCCGGCAGCCGGGCTGCTGAGCTGGCAGCCGGTTTTCGCCGACATCTCCGCGGCCGGCGATCTGGGCTATACGACCGGCCCATACGAATTCCGGAAACAGGCAGCCGATTCGACCCCCGCATCGTACGGGAACTATTTCACGATCTGGAAAAAACAGCCGGATAATTCTTGGAAGGTTCTGATCGATTTCGGGACATCGAATCCGGCGCCGGCACGGCCGGCAGCGGATTTTGATCCGGCCCAGGCTGCGGCGCCCGCGCCATCCGCGGCAACCGCTGCGCAGAATCTGCCGGCAAAACTCATCGGATTAGACGAAGAAACGGGCCGCGCCGCCGCAGCTTCGGGAATCCGGGCATTGCGCCCCTCGATCGCGGCCGGTGCCAGATTTCTGCAAGCCGGCATGCAACCGGCGGTCGGCGATTCCGAAGTCTTCGCTTTGCTGGATCTGGAACCGGGGATCCGGTCGTGGACTCCACTGAAAGCGGGAGCCTCCCTGAGCGGTGACCTCGGGTATACCTATGGATCGTTTACTCTTCAGCATGAAAAGAAATCCCCATCCTCCGGATACTATCTGCGAGTCTGGAAACGGCAGCCCGCAGGTGATTGGAAGATCGCGGCTGAATTCCGGATTTTTTAATAATTTATTTCTTGGCTGCTAGCCGTTTTATGGGAGAATTATTCATTTTGGGGTGAGGATCCAGCAGATATCCGCTCGGAACATTGCGAAAAGAGCGCATTTATCTTGAGTTAGAGGATCTGGCATAAGTAGTTGCGAATTGCGACAAGCCAATCCGAGGTCTTTGTGGCGCAGGAATCTTGCCTGCGACGGCCCGCAAAGCCAGCGAAGCCTGTGCCTGGAGTACGGCAGTTTTAGTTCGGCCGCCACAGGCTGCAAGCCTGTGCTACAAAAACTGCGGCAGAAACCATGCGCAATTAACCGATTTCGGCTCTGCCTTGGTTCAGATGCTGAAAATCACCTGAGGGTTCCCAGCCATATGCACAAAGGACTAGACAAGGAAACTCTTGATTTGACCCTGCAGTCCATCTGCGATTTCACCAGCGCGCGCCTGCCGGAAAGCAAACTGCTGGAACTCGACGCCACGCACGAGTTCCCGGCGGATGTCGTGCGTGCGATGTGTGGCTCCGAGCTGGGCGTCCAGCTGCTGTTTATCCCGGAAGAGTTTGAGGGGATGGGAGGCGGCGCCTTTGATGTCTACAAGATCTGTGAGGTCATGGCGCGCTTTGACCTGGGGCTTGCGACCGGCGTTCTCGCTACATTCCTCGGCAGCGATCCCATCATTTTCGGAGGCACCCACGAACAAAAGAAGACCTGGCTGACGCGTATCGCGCGCGAGGGCCTGCTTATGGCCTATGGCGCCACCGAACCGGAAGCCGGCAGCGATCTAGGCGCGTTGCGCACCACAGCAACTCCGGTTACCCGCGACGGCAAGGTTGTCGGATACAAGATCAACGGCAACAAACAGTGGATCAGCAACGGGGGCGTAGCTGACCTCTACAGCATTCTGGCCATGACCCCGGGCGGCCCCAGCTGGTTCGTGGTCGAAAAGGGGACCCCGGGGCTTGGTCATGGCAAGCCGGAGGACAAACACGGGATCAGGGCCAGCAACACTGCGACGGTTTCGCTCGAAGACGTCCACGTCGATGCCGACCGGCTGCTGGGCAATCAGGAAGGCATGGGCCTGATCCAGGCACAGCTGGTTTTCGGATATACCCGGTTGATGGTCGCCGCATTCGGCCTGGGCGCCGGCTGGTCCGCACTCGACCGGGCGATCCCTTACTCCACGGGGCGCATTCAGGGAGGCGCGCCGCTTTCGCAAAAACAGGGCTATACTCACAAGCTGATCGTCCCTCATGCCGTGCGCCTCGAGGCAGCACGATCCTACATCGAAGAAACCGCCACGCGCATCGACCGTGACGGCGGCAACCTGAACACCGAGGGCGCCATCTCCAAGTACATGGCCACCGAAGCCGGAAATATGGCTGCGGATGCCAGCATCCAAGCGCTCGGCGGCTACGGCTACACAAGAGAGTACATGGTCGAAAAGATCAAACGTGATGCCAGGATCACCACGATCTATGAAGGAACTTCTGAGATCATGGAGATGACCATCTGCCGCGATCGCTGGCAATTGCACCTCAAGACCAAAGGGCAGTATTACCACGACGTTGCCCGTGAGTTGGAACAGCTGCAGACGAAGCATCCGAGTGTCGGGGCGGGACTTGCGGGGCGGGGTCTGCACTCGCTTGCCGAGCTCCTGGAAACGGCTCGGATCCATCGTTTAACCCGGCACCAGCACATTCTCTTTCGTCTGGGAGAACTGATTTCCTACGCCGAATGTGCAGGAAGTTTCGCCAGGCGGGCGGCAGCTGCGGCAGAGGGGACCCTGGATGAAAAAGCGGATGGGCGCTTCAATGCGGACGCGCTTGCTACGATGAGCCGGGTTTTTGCGCGGGAAGCATCCATGCGCCTTGCCGTCGAAGGGATGCGCTGGATGGTTGGCGCCGCTGAGTTGCCGGACAGGGAGATAACCGACCTTGAAAACCGGCTTGGCCTGGCTGTGCTCTATCGCGCGCAGGCGGGCCTCGTGCAGGACCTGGATCATGTGGCCGACATTCTGTATGAGAGGACCTCGGCCTGAGCGCCGCCCCGGCCTGGCGGGATATCGGGAAGCGGGCATGCCGTGTGCAGCCGCGAATCGGCATGCATGATGCCGGGCATCCGGCGCGACAGACCTCGACCGCATTCCCCGATTGGACTGCAGATGCATGTCCGGAGCCGGCCTCTGCAGCAGCATAGGAAATTATTCCGGAGGGAGTAAAAGGTAATGAAATCATCGGCAGAGAAAGCAGTTGCGATTGTAGGTGTGGGAGCGGTGCTGCCAGGCGCGCCGAATGCGCGCAAGTTCTGGCAGAACATCAAGGAAGGCGTCTACAGCATTACCGAGGTGAATGCCGACCGCTGGAATCCCGCCCTCTATTACGATGCCGACCCGAAAGCCCCGGACAAAACCTATTCGAAAATCGGCGGTTGGGTGCGTGACTGGGAGTGGGACCCGCTGAAATGGCGCATGCCCATACCTCCACGCGTCAGTGATGCGATGGACCTCACCCAGAAATGGGCGATTGTGGCGGTGCGCGAAGCCCTGAACGACTACGGCTATCCGGATCGGCGCCTGGATGCGGAACGGACCGCCGTCATTCTCGGCAACGCCATGGCGGGGGACACGCACCTTTATTCCGCGGCCCGGGTCCTGTTCGCGGAATATTCCGACATGTTGACGCGCGCCCCCGGTTTTTCGGCGTTGCCGGACTCCGCACGCAAGGCGATCCTCCACGAACTGCGCGCCGAAATGGGGATGAAGCTGCTCGACATTACCGAAGACACCATGCCTGGAGAGCTGGCGAACATCATCGCCGGGCGGGTTGCCGCCCTCTGGGATTTCAAGGGGCCCAACTTTGTCGCGGATGCCGCCTGCGCTTCCACGATGGCGGCGCTCAGTGCCGCCATCGGCGGCCTGAACGAGCATCATTATGATGCCGTGCTTACCGGGGGGATCGATGCCAATATGAGCCCCTCCACTTTCGTGAAGTTCTGCAAGATCGGCGCCCTGTCGCCTACCGGTTCGCGCCCTTACGCGGCCGGCGCGGACGGCTTCGTCATGGGGGAAGGCGCGGCGACGTTTCTGATGAAGCGGTTGGCGGATGCGGAACGCGACGGCGACCGCATCTACGCCGTCGTACGGGGCGTGGGCGGATCGAGCGACGGGAGGGGCAAGGGGATTACGGCGCCCAATCCCGTCGGTCAGAAGATCAGCGTCCGGCGCGCCTGGTACAACGCCGGCGTGGCGCCCTCCGCCGGCGACCTGATGGAAGGCCACGGCACATCGACGGTGGTCGGCGATGTTGTGGAAGTGCAGAGCCTGAGCGAGGTTTTCTCCGAATTCAGACTGCCCAGCGGTTCGGTGGCCCTGGGCTCCGTAAAGTCGAACATCGGGCACCTCAAGGGCGCCGCGGGAGCGGCCGGGATTCTCAAAGCCATGTTTGCGCTTCATGAAAAACTGCTCCCGCCCAGCGTCAATTTCCAGAAGCCGAACCCTGACATCGACTTCGCCCGCTCGCCCTTTTTCGTCAACACAAGCCTGAAGCCCTGGGAAGTCGGCCGGGATGGAGTGCGCCGTGCAGGAGTCAGCGCCTTCGGTTTCGGCGGCACGAACTTCCATGTCGTGCTCGAGGAATACATCCCCGGACGCATTGCCGGAGAGGGAAAGATCAGGTCATCGGTTCCGGTCGCGAACTACGTGGCGGGAGGGCCGGAGCCCAAGAAGCCTCTCCGCGGCGCTCTCGTAATCGGCGGCGACTCGGAAGCGGCGGTCATTGCGCGGCTGCGTGCGACGCTGCAGGAAGCCGAGGCCGGGAAAGCGCCCGCGCCTGCTCCGCCGGCCGGATCGGATTTGCGTGCCGCCGTGCGCCTCGCCATCGACTACGGCGATGCCGCCGAACTTGCGGATAAGTGCGGCAAGGTCCTGAAGGCGTTCGAAGAGAACCAGGCGGGACGCTGGAAGGCGCTGCGCGCCAAGGGCATTTTCCTGGGCAAGGGCCCGGCGCCTAAAGTGGCATTCCTGTTCGCCGGGCAGGGATCGCAGTATGTCAACATGCTCAAGTCACTCCGAGAGGCCGAGCCGATCGTTGCCGAGACTTTCGCCACGGCCGATGAGGTGATGCTGCCGCTTATCCATAAAAAGCTGAGCGACTGCATCTATCTCGATCAGGGTGACGAAGCTGCGCTGGCGCGCGCCGAGCAGGACCTGAAGCAGACCGCGATCACGCAGCCTGCCGTGCTGACTACCGAGGTCGCGCTCTCCCGTCTCTTTGCCGCCTACGGCATCAGCCCCGACATGGTCATGGGGCACAGCCTCGGCGAGTATGGCGCCCTGGTGGCTTCAGGCGCCATCTCCTTCGAGGAGGCTCTGCGCGCCGTAAGCGCGCGCGGCACGGAAATGACGAGGTGCGCGTTCGATGACAATGGGATCATGGCGGCGGTCTTGGGTCCAGTCGCCGAGATTGACAGGATCCTGGCAACGATCGAAGGGTATGTGGTGATCGCCAACATCAACAGCACGAAGGAGGCGGTCATTGGCGGTGCCACGGCGGCGGTCGAAGCGGCCATGGAGGCCCTCCGGGCGGCGGGCTACCGCGCGCAGCAGCTCCAGGTGAGCCATGCATTTCACACCAATATCGTGGCGCCTGCAAGCGAGTCCCTGGCCCGCGTTCTGCAAGGCATGAATCTCCGGCCGCCGACCACGCCGATCATAGCGAACGTCACCGGCGGATTTTATCCGATGGGCCCCGGAGTCGTGCCGGATATGATCAACCTGCTCGGCAGGCAGGTCGCCTCGCCGGTGCAATTTGTCAAGGGATTGCACACGCTGTATGAAGCCGGAGCGCGCATCTTTGTCGAAGTCGGACCGAAGCGCGTCCTGTACGGATTTGTCGAGGATGTGCTTGGCGAGCGCGACGGGGTGGTTTCTCTCTTCACCAACCACCCGCGGATCGGGGAAGCGGCATCGGTAAATCTGGCTCTGTGCGGGCTGTATGCGGCGGGACTGGGAACAGGCACGGTCCGGGCCGAAGCTCCGGCCGAGGCGGCGACTCCGGCTCCGGTGGCAGCCAGGGAAGCAGCTCCGGAAGCGGCGGCAACGGCGGCGCCGGCCGCGGCGCGCGCTCCGTTCGCGGCGCCCCCTTCTGCCCCTCCGCAAAGCTCGGACCGGTATGTGCAGCTGGGCCACCTGTTCGCGGATTTTCTCGAGCGGGGTTTCCGGATTTATTCGGATGGAGGCCCCTCCCGGACTCCGGTCCGGATCGTGGTTACGGGTGCCTCACTCGGACTGCCCGGCGTGGAGGGCATTTTCGATGATGCCAATGTCGCGCGCATCCTGCGCGGCGGGCAGTTTATCGGCCAGGTGCCGATGCACCTGCGCCGCGCCATGATCGAAAAAAACATCACGCGGCTGGTGAAAACCGAGTCGGGCGAGGGCCGGTTCGAAACCATCACGAATCTCGATGAAGTGATCAGGCTGGCCGCGCGCGCCTGCAACCTTGATTTGGTCCGCGATTTCGGATTTCCCGAGGACCGGCTGGCAGCGCTGGATTATATCACGCGGCTGGCGATTGCGGCGGGCATCGATGCGCTGCGCGATGCGGGCATTCCCCTGGTAATGCGCTACAAGACCACCACCAGGGGAACCATGCTCCCCGATCGCTGGGGCCTGCCCGATTCGATGCGCGACGATACCGGCATTCTGTTCACATCCGCCTTTCCGGGTTACGATTCTTATGAAGAAATCATCTCCGGATTCTACCGCGACCGCATCCGCCAGGAGCGACTGAGCGAACTGGTCAGCCTGCGGGCCCGCGCCATGGAACTCGGCGGCGCCGGAAACGGCGTGATGAGGGAACTGGATCAGCGCATCGCTGACCTGCGTGCCGAAATCGACCGGAATCCTTACCATTTTGACCGCCGTTTCCTGTTCCGTGTCCTTTCGATGGGGCATTCGCAGTTTGCCGAATACATCGGCGCCCGCGGCCCCAACACTTCCACCAATGCGGCGTGTGCCAGCGGCACCCAGGCGGTCGCTATTGCTTCGGACTGGATCCAGACCGGCCGCTGCAAGCGCGTCATCGTTCTTTCCGCCGACGACATCACGTCGGAAAACCTGATGGGCTGGTTCGGCTCCGGCTTCCTGGCTTCCGGCGCTGCCGCCACCGACGATGTCGTCGAGGATGCGGCAACCCCGTTCGATCGCCGGCGCCATGGCCTGATCATCGGGATGGGCGCTTCGGCAATGGTGCTGGAAAGCCTCGAATCCGCTCAGGAACGCGGCCTGCAGCCGATCTGCGAAGTGCTCGGCTCCGTGGCGGCCAACAGCGCCTATCATGGCACCAGGCTTGATGTGGCGCACATCTGCCAAGTCATGGAGAAATTGATTTCCGAGGCGGAAGCCCAATGGGGCATCAATCGCTTCGAAATCGCGCCCCAGACCGTGTTTGTGTCCCATGAGACCTACACACCGGCGCGCGGCGGCAGCGCCTCAGCCGAAGTTTTTGCGCTGCGCCACGTTTTCAAGGAGGCCGCCGATCAGATTGTAGTCGCCAACACCAAAGGTGCAACTGGCCATCCGATGGCGGTCGGCGTGGAGGACGTTGTCGGAGTCAAAATTCTCGAAACCGGGATTGTTCCGCCGGTACCTAATTTCAAGGAAGTGGATCCCGAACTCGGCATGCTGCACCTGTCCAAGGGGGGCGAGTACCCGGTGCAATATGCGCTCCGGCTGGGCGCCGGTTTTGGCTCCCAGATCTGCATGACGCTTTCGCGCTGGATGCCTTCCCCTGACGGCAAGAGGCGCAGTCCCGAGGCCCTCGGCTTCGACTATCGGATCGCCGATGCCGCCGCTTGGCGTAACTGGCTGCGGCAGATCAGCGGCTCGGAGAATCCCGAGCTTGAAGTGGTCCTCAGGACTCTGAGAGTCAAGGACCAGGCGATGGCAGCCTATGCCGCCAATGGCCAGACCCAGGCTCAGGCGAAAGCAGTCGCAGTGCCGCAGCCCGAGGCTGCGCCTGTGCAGGCCCTGACGGCTGCTCCTCAGCCTGCCGCTGCCGCTTCGGCGGCGCCGGCACCCGTCGCCGGGTCTCCACAGGCCGTGCCGGGGACGGATCCGGTACAGGTGGAGGTCATGCGCATCATTTCCGAAAAGACCGGGTATCCGACGGACATGCTCGACCTAGACCTCGACCTCGAGGCGGACCTCGGCATTGACATGGTCAAGCAGGCGGAAATGTTTGCGGCGATCCGCGCCGCCTACGATATCCCTCGCGACGATGCCCTGAAGCTGCGTGATTTCCCGACTCTCGCCCACGCGGTCCAGTTTGTCTATGACCGGCGTCCGGACCTGAAGGCGCAGCCGGCGCCGGCCGCCCAACCTGCAGCAACTCCGACGCCCGTGGCGGTTTCCGCGCCGCAGGCCTCGGCCCCGGCGCCCGTGGCGGTTTCCGCGCCACAGGCCTCGGCCCCGGCGCCCGCAAGCGATGGCGTCAGGGAAACGGTGATGGCCATCATTGCGGAGAAGACCGGATATCCTCCGGACATGTTGGATGCGGATCTTGATCTGGAAGCGGATCTCGGCATCGACACCGTGAAACAGGCGGAGATGTTTGCCGCCATCCGCGCGGCTTACGACATCCCGCGCGACGACGCGCTCAGGCTGCGTGATTTCCCGACCCTGGCTCACGCCGTGCAGTTCGTGTATGACCGCAGGCCCGATCTGAAGGCCGCTGCCGCGGCGCCTGTGCAGGCTGCGGCACCCGCCGCGGCGGATCCCGTGCCGCGGGAGCAGGCTCCCGAGCCCGCGGCGCCGGCGGCGGAAGCGGCGGACGACGAAGTCAAGGCAACGGTGCTCCGCATAATTGCCGAAAAGACCGGTTATCCGCAGGACATGCTGGATCCCGACCTGGACCTCGAAGCGGACCTCGGCATCGATACGGTCAAGCAGGCGGAGATGTTTGCCGCCATCCGGGCGGCCTACGACATCCCGCGCGACGATGCGCTCAAGCTGCGTGATTTCCCGACCCTGCAACATACCATTCAGTTCGTCTACGACCGCAGGCCCGATCTCAAGCCCGCCGTTGCGGCTGCGACAGCGGCGCCCCCGGTGCCGGCAGCCTCGCCGGCGCCCGCGGCGGCACCCGCGGCGCATGCCGGCGAAGATGTGGAGGACGAAGTCAGGGCCACCGTGTTGCGTATTATCGCCGAAAGGACCGGGTATCCGCCCGATATGCTGGACCTCGATCTGGACCTGGAAGCCGATCTGGGGATCGACACCGTGAAGCAGGCGGAGATGTTTGCCGCCATTCGCGCGGCCTACGACATCCCGCGCGATGATGCGCTCAGGCTGAGGGACTTCCCGACGCTGAAGCACACGATCCAGTTTGTGTACGATCGCCGTCCCGATCTCCGGCCCGGAAGCAAACCTGCCAGACCTGAAGAGCCCGCTGCTGCACCGGTTCCGGCGGTGGTGCCGGCCGGGACCTCTGCCGCCTTTGTGGGCAGCATGGAGGCGGCTGCCGTGTTGCCGCGGCGCATCCCCGTGCCGCGCCTGCGCCCTGCATTCGATCTGTGCAAGCCCACCGGTGTGGAACTGAATGCGGGCAGCCGGGTGCTCATTATGTCCGATCAGGGGGGCATCGGCACGGCGCTTGCGGGCAAACTCGAAAAGCTCGGTGTCGAAGTGCTCATGGTCAGCGATGCTCCGGAAGCGGGCATCCTGACTCAACGCATTGAGGAATGGAAATCCCTGCGCCCGATCCAGGGGGTGTTCTGGCTGCCGGCTCTCGATCACGAAGGGGACATTGCGGCCATGGATTTCGCGGCCTGGCGTGAATCGACGCGCGTGCGCGTGAAGCTGCTCTACGCCGCCATGCGCTCCCTCTACGACCAGGTGGGACCGCGGGGGACTTTCCTCGTGTCTGCGACGCGGCTGGGCGGGCTGCACGGCTACGACGATGCCGGCGCCTATGCGCCGCTGGGCGGATGTGTGGCCGGGTTCACCAAGGCCTTTAAACGCGAAAAGAACGACATGCTCGTCAAGGTGGTCGATTTCGAGCCGAGCCGGAAGACCACGGCGCTTGCCGAGATCCTCATGGAGGAGACTCTCCGGGATCCGGGCGCCGTCGAGATCGGCCATAAGAAAGGCCACCGGTGGGCCATCGGGCTCGAAGAGAAGCCGCTGGGAGATCCGAGGCCGGAACTGATGCCGGGCAAGGAAACAGTTTTTGTGGTGACCGGTGCGGCGGGGAGCATCGTGTCCGCCATCACCGCGGACCTGGCGGCGGCCTCGGGCGGGACCTTCCACCTGCTGGATCTCGCCCCGGCGCCCGATCCGGCGAATCCCGATCTCCAGCGGTTCGCCGCGGACAAAGAAGGCTTGAAGCGCGACATCTTCGAACGGCTCAAGGCCCGCGGCGAGCGTGCGACGCCGGCGCTGGTCGAGAAGGAAATGGCCGGACTGGAACGGTCCTATGCCGCGCTGGCCGCCATCGAATCCGTCAGAAGGGCGGGCGGCAGCGTCCACTATTACAGCGTCAACCTGCTGGATGCCGGCGCGGTGGCGGCGGTGATGAAGCAGGTAAGTGAAACCAGCGGCCGCGTCGACGTGCTGCTGCATGCGGCCGGTCTCGAGATCAGCCATCTGCTGGCGGATAAGAAACCCGGTGAGTTCGACCTGGTGTTCGACGTCAAGAGCGAAGGCTGGTTTCACCTGGTGTCAAACCTGGGCTCCATGCCGCTCGGAGCGGCCGTGGTGTTCAGCTCGATTGCCGGGCGGTTCGGCAATAGCGGGCAGACCGATTACAGCTCTGCCAACGATCTGCTCTGCAAACTGATTTCGAACTTCCGCACCAGCAGGCCTGGAACGCGCGGCATCGCGATCGACTGGACCGCATGGAGCGGCATCGGCATGGCTGCGCGCGGATCCATTCCCGCCGTAATGAAGCAGGCGGGGATTGACATGCTGGCGCCCGAAGCCGGAATTCCCATGGTGCGTCGCGAGCTGATCGCCGGCGGGCAAGGGGAGGTCGTGGTTGCCGGGAAGCTGGGCATCATGCTCCATGAGTTTGATGAGAGCGGCGGTCTCGATACTGCCAAGGCCGGCGCCGGAAACGATGCGGGCCTCATGACCGACAAAGTGATCGGCATGGGCCTGTACAGCGGGCTTGCGATCGAAACCACCTTGGAACCGGGCAGGCAGCCGTTCCTGTACGATCATCAGATCAACGGCACACCGGTGCTCCCCGGTGTCATGGGGATCGAAGCGCTGGCCGAAGCGGCGAAGGTCCTGTACCCGGACTGGCATGTCGGCTCGATTGAACAGGTGCAGTTCCATGCGCCGTTCAAGTTTTATCGTTCGCAGCCGCGGACTGTAACCACTCGAGTCGATTTTGCCGTTGATGGCGACGAGATTGTCGCCTGCAGCCGCCTGACCGGCTCGCGCGTGCTGCATGGCCAGACCGAACCGGAAACCACCACGCACTTTACCGCGTGCGTGCGGCTGGTGAAAAATGCCCCCAAGGGAGGCAAACACCAGGCAGCGGTCGAGCCGGAGCGCGGCGCCAAAGTGGCGGCGCGGGATATTTACCGGCTCTACTTCCATGGCCCGGCCTACCAGGTTGTGGAGGAATCCTGGCGGGCCGGCGAGGATGTGGTGGGGCTGTTCGCGTCGAATCTGCCGGCCAATCACGAGCCCGGCGATCTGCCGACGCTCATGGCGCCGCGGTTGATCGAACTCTGTTTCCAGACCGCCGGCATGTGGGAACTGGCAACCCAGGCCCGCATGGGACTTCCGTACCGTGTGGACCGGCTCAGTGTTCACAAATGCTCGGAGGGCGGCCAGACGACGCTGCACTCCATTGTCACTCCGCGCCAGGATGGCGGCTTCGATGCCCGGGTCGTGGACCAGAAAGGCAACGTCTGGCTGGCGCTGAGCGGCTATCGCACGATGGCGCTCCCGGACCTGGTGGATAAGGAACTCCTCGCCCCGCTGCGCGCAGCCATTTGTTGACTGCGTGGAGCGCGGACGTCCCGGCCAGGGCCCAAGACGCGTTTGGAGTGCGGCGACCAGTCGCCGCTCTCCAAAGGCGCCTTCGGCGCCATGCCTTGACTTTGTGATTGCACAAAAACATTGGGGCATTGAGCATCCCACCCGCAAAGGCCGGGGATGTCCGTGCTCCTTTGCGTTGGTTCACTCATGGCCTTGCAGAAGATCTTCTTCCTTATCCAGTCCGCCGGTCATCTTCCTCACGATGAGCTCTGGCTTGCCCCGGGCGAAGCGCGGCGGGCTGCGGAAATGCGTTTTGCCAAGCGGCGGGGTGATTGGATCCTCGGGCGCTGGACCGTCAAAAGTGCGATCCGCGCGTTCTTCATTCTGCACGGGCAGGCGGTTCCGGAGTTCGCAGACCTGGAAATCCGGAGTGCTGCCGACGGCGCTCCCGAAGCCTGCCTGCGCGGTACGGCAGCGTCCGTTTCCATAACGCTGAGCCACAGCGGCGGCCAGGGATTCTGCGCCGTGGCAGCGGCGGGCATCACAATCGGATGCGATCTCGAAGTCATTCAGCCGCACGATGCCCGCTTCATGGATGACTATATGCTCCCCGACGAAGGCGCTGCGATCGCGCGTGCGCCGCTCGAGCAGCAGCCCCTGATCACCACCCTGATCTGGAGTGCCAAGGAGAGCGCGCTCAAATGCCTGCGTGAAGGTTTGCGCCGCGATACCCGCAGCGTCCGGATCGAAATTGCCGACGCGCGAACTCCCGGTTGGAATCCGTTCACGGCCCATTGCCTGCAGACCGGCCGGCTTTTCTACGGCTGGTGGCGTCCATCCGGCTCTTACATCCAGACCATAAGCTCAGACGCGGCCACTGCCGAGCCCGTCCCTCTGGCCACTATGCCGTTCCCTTGAGTGAAATCCGGCTTGCGATGAAGCGCGGGCGTCTCGCCCAATGCCGCATAGTTTTTCTTTTCCCGATCCGAATGGAACCGATAATCCCGCTTGCTTGCCGATCCGGACGGAGCCGCGGGGGGGGGGGCGGGGGGGGTGGTAGTGAAATTTTTTATTGGGTTTGGGGGCAAACGGAGTCAAATATAAACGTGAGAGAGAGCGCGGCGGAGCGT
>Ga0315277_10000585_pt1 | contig 57413 bp, 57 predicted proteins | sample YL17G05_15_MG_FD_203695 | JGI IMG/M metagenome (GOLD analysis project Ga0315277, IMG submission 203695) | Sediment microbial communities from Yellowstone Lake, YNP, Wyoming, USA - YL17G05_15 | ecosystem: Environmental > Aquatic > Freshwater > Lake > Sediment | place: USA: Wyoming | collected... | reverse complement strand
TTCGGGAAGAACTGCCGTGCTGGCTGCCCGAATCATTTCGTACAGGGTCAAGGTGCCTTCCACTATGTCGACGAAGTTATCAGTAATCTCAAGCACAGTCTTGATCTGTGTAACGCCGTCACCTGATTGAAAAGCCAGTCTCCATTCTGATTGCGGGTCAAAGAATCCACTGTACAAATCGTAAGAGGAGAGAAAAATCCCAAGGAGTCCGGTAACACACCCAAATGCCGCATAGCTCTTGGGGGCACGGACAATTGTCTCAGAAAAAATCGTTACGTCCAGTCTTTTATAGACGATAACATAGTCTACATCTGGGGTGTTCACAATGCCTACAAGTGTAAATTCCGTTACAGTTATCTCGGTTAACTGAAAATGCTTGCTTGCTTTATCGAACATTTTCTCCGCAACAATCTTGGAGGCTGAAACTGCAGGTTTCATCACGTCTATTTCAGGCAAGCCAGTGCTCAGGCTTGACATTCGGTCTTCGAGACCCTGTAGCCAACGGAATTGTTCCCTAGAAAAATCAAGTAACGTTCTTCCTTCTGAGGACGGAAATGCATGTTGTGAAAGATCGTAGCCAACGAGTCTTGCCAGATTTTCGTAGAATGCGCGGGCCTTCTGTGTGTCTTCCCCCATCCAGGATATGGACAGAAGTTGTATGGCATACAGTTCTTCCTCACTTAGATGAATTGATTGAAGTGGAACATCCTTTGTGTCACTTTCCGGCAAGCCTTCGGACACTCGCCACAAGTATGTTCCGGCTGGCACGTCACCGAAAAAGCATGTCCCATCAGGCCCGGTGGTTCCATTGAGGAGAGGTTCATTCAACGACCCTTCTGGAGTTGTCACGTTGACATCGATGCCGCTGACGCCGAAACCATTGCGCGTAGCCGTAAACACTAGATCTGAGAACCCATCTGCGGTTTGCACGTCAACTGTGATCGTGGGCGGACCCAACTCGACAAAGGCAGGAGATACAAGCGGGCACGTTACCAAGAATATCAGTATGAAGGCCACTGCTGATAAGATGATTTTCTTCATATTCCCCTCTCCTTATGTCGCTGATGATTTGTGGATTTAGCTTTCGAATATTCATGTATTAATACTTTATGGAACCGTCCTCTATATGCATCAAAATACATACTCGCTCCAAGAAATGCTATCGAATGCAACATCGCAATTTGTCACATACATAAAAGAGCGATGGCTTTCAGTAGTCTGATTAATGAAAACGAATTCACCATACATCACTTGATTCAATCTTGAGAAAAATCAGGAACCTGCTGTTATCACAAGACTAACCAGCAATTGTGACAATTTGGTCACATGAGAAACTTTAATACTTTAGGAAGCTATTAGTCCTGTGAAGGTTCGGATATCCGGAACCGTATTCCTGTTTTCTCCCGCAAATTCCCTCTTTTTTGTTTTTCGAACATTATGAAAAGATACAAAAACGCTGATATGGAAAGGCTTGTGCGCGCGCGCAGAATATTACTTCTCTTACTCGCCTTTTTCGAACAGCAAGTAGTGATTTACTTCCAGTCGTTCCCGTATATATGAAGTGCAAGCATAAGTGTGGAGTCGCCAGCCATTCTTTTGATATTCCTCGATTTTCTTGCCTATGTTTTTATGGTGATTGACCTGCACACATTCCCATTCTTTCAACTTGGCTCACCTCCAGTCGACAGAGCGAGTGTGACTCATCATTTCCAGTTGTATATTTGATTTATGTTTCGCTTCCGCAAACCAAAAAACTGGCTGGGGTGAAGTTTTGTTCCAGACCCCAAACCTTAACTCAGAAAACAGTCAATACGAGTGGACGTGAGTAGCAAGATAGAGAGAACACTTAGTGAACAATCAAACCAAAATGGAAAGAATATTCACACGAGACTTTATGAGAAATGGACCTATGCAGTAGGTTTGGCTATTGTCTTTGGGGTTGAGTTCGTCTTGCGGGATTTCCTTTTGCCAGAGAATGCGAACAACCTCAGCATTGGTTTGGCTCTTGTTGGGGAGTGGGTGACCCTTTCCTTTTTGGTTTTTCTTTGGATTCCCAAAGTGGAGAAGAAGAGCATGGCAAGCATAGGTTTCGGAAAATTCAAACGGAGACACTTAGGTTGGGGTGTTCTCGTTTATTTTTCGGTGCTGGTTGCTTCTTTAATAAGCGGTTCTGTCTTGCAATATGCTGGACTACCTTCGCTACGCTCACTCCAGCCTCTGATAAAAGGATACGGGTTTGCCACTCTCTTTGGTCTCTTCTTGACAGGGACTTTCTTGGAAGAGGTGTTCTACCGAGGATACCTCATTGAAAGAATGACAGTATTGACCAGACACAGATGGGTTGCCGCTTTTGTGTCTTGGCTCTTGTTCACGCTTGTCCATTTGAAGTTTTTCGGCTTGGGACCCACAATAGATACGAGTGTCATATCTGCGGCTTTAACTCTGCTATATCTCAAGGAGAAAAGTATCTATCCCTGCATCGTGGTTCATGGCATAAATGACGCTTTGGCTTTTCTGATTTTCCCCTTACTTATGTAAGGGGTTGCTCTGCCTAGTCATCCCGTTGCCTACTGTTCTTGGCTATTATTTGCTTTCCTTCTCTTGTTATATGAATACTGATAGTAACTGTAAGAACTCATCATGATGAAGAACGAAATCACAAGTATATTCCCATAGAATTGCGACATCAAGTATCCATACCAGTTCAAGCCTATGCTTCCGATAAGTAGCAGTAGAAGATAGACAACGAGACCTATTGACCAATGGTCGGGATGATGATAAGGTTTCTTCTGAGTTAACAGTCGATACCAGAGGTCATAGACCAAGTAAATGATTATAGGCAATCCAGCTAACAGGCGACCAGAGTCGTTGCCAATGATAAGGTTCAATATCCAGAGTGAAACAAAAGGAATCAACTGAACACTAAACGCAATTCTCAACTTCCACTCCAGTCCTGAGAGTTCACGGGCACGTAGAAGGTAAACAACAAACAAAAAAGCATAGAAAACCAATGCAAAGAAAACAACGATGTTGTCTACCAGAACAGCATCCACCACAACCACACCAAACTCTACTGATTTTTGGTCAAGCTATAACTTTTCCGCAAAACCAGAAACATGCTTAGAAATAGTCGTAGAAGAAACCTCTATTGTAATTGTCGCCTATTCTTTAGTTCTCCAAACAGACGGTGGGATTTTGTCTTGGTAGGTCAGAATTATGTTGAGTATTTGCTCATAATGTTGATTTGCTTCATCTTTGTCTTTGAAAGTTGGCACAGGGTAAGCACTCTTAGTTACAAGATTTCCATTTTCTACCTTGAACGTTGTTCCGATTTCTGCGCGCGCAGGGATAAGGTTCTATCTCCCGGAGAAGCTCTGATAGTCCATGAGCATACACTTTGGTCTTTGTGAGAAATCCCTGAAAGAAAGGATGGATCAAGCGGTTTTGAGTTCGATTATGTTCTTGACCATTGCCGCTGGCAGGTATCCGTTTGCTGTTATAGTGTCGTGGAAGAATTTGTCTGTGAATTCCGCTCCCATCTTCCTTTTGATCTCTTCCCGCAGCTGCAAAATCAAATGCTTCCCCAGCAAATAGGACAGTGGATATCCTGGTGACTGCGTGTAGCGACGGACTTCTGCGGTTGCTGCTTCGTGTGGCATGGCAGTTTCCTTCATGAGCATGTCTACTGCTTCTTCAAACCTCATTTCTCCACGTGACAGCTTCACGTCCACAATTATGCGCACTGCACGAAAGATTGCATAGTTCACCTGAATCAGACGAGCCTCCAAACCACTCAGGAATCCGCGCTCCAGCATCATCTGCTCGCAGTAATGCGCCCAGCCTTCAACGGTTTCAAGCCCGCCAGCTAACAGATAATGAACCAATGAACTCCTGTTCGAAACCGAACCCTGCAGAAAATGCCCAGGAAAGGCCTCATGAACAGCAGTGTTGCGAATGCTCGCAAAATTCAGATGCTTACCAAGGTTGGCTGCGTCCTTCGGTCTGGTCACCATGTACACGCCAATCATAGGCTTGTCAAACCTAGACGGCATACTCAGAGCCGCAAAAGGAATCAAAGGCGCAATGAACGCTGGTGTCTCTTCCACGATCAGTCTATCATCCTCGTAAACGGTGGCAAGATCCTTCTCGATGATGAACCGTTTCGCATCCTCCATCGCTCGTCTAGTAGCGTCTAAAGCCTCTTCAAATGTCTTCGGAGACTTGGCCTCAACTGCCTCCATAACCTCATCAACGCTTCTCCCAGGAGAAATCTCGGCGGCAATCTTTGTACGTTCAGCCTTCAAATCAGACAAGTACTTGTACCCGAGCTGAAGAATCTCCTCAGAGGACATGCCCAAACGGCGAAGGTTAACTAGCTTCTCAAACTTCTCCCTGCCCAGTGCCCAGTCATCCGTCGTCCTGGCCTTTAGACTTTGAAGCCAAGCAAGATGCTCTTGAAAAGGATCCATTAACGCTGTCACAGCCTTCTCCAGCTTGCTGTGTAGCGCATCAGATATTTTGCCTTTTGAAGCCTGCATGACGAACATGAAAAGTCCTGGCAACTGCTGAGCCGATTCCAAGGCAACTTCTGTCCAAAGCTTCACTGGCTTTGTGTTCTCAAACCGTGATCGGAACTCCTTCATGTACTGGGGAAGCTTTTCCATCCTTGAAATCATTGCCTCAATCCGCTTTTCCAGAGGTGCATAGTCATTCGTGAGCATGAGCGCGAATGCTGCTCCTACAATGCTGAATGCGTCAGGGTTCAGTTCATGCTGGCGCTGCTCATTCACCTCGAAACGTGTCATCTCAACCGCGGCTTCAAGTACTTCCCAATCTACCCTGTTCGCGCTATTCAACTCGTCGTAGCTGATGGTTTCCTTCATTCTGTTTGCGTATTGTTTCAGGGTCTCAAAGTCCTCGAGAACTTTCGCAGTGTCGCCCTTTGGCAACAAGCAGTCATAGGGATCATGAATCCCGATGATCGTGGCCAGATGGGGATTCCTCTGGAAGAACTTATCAAACAGTTCTTTCTTCAACTCGTCAAACATCACATCTGAATTCAAACAGGTTTCACCCTTCCCATTGGTTATAGGAGTGTCTAGCTAAGCTTTGAGCCAGAACGATTGAAGATGGAAATTGACTAGAGTGCGAATGAAGGATGAATCCCTGCATTATTCCATGCACGCATTGACTTGAACCCGGGTTCAAATGGCGATGTCTCCACAGTCACCCGCAAGTCCACTCTTTTTCTGCTTACCAAGCGTATGGAAACATCAACGATAAATATAGCGCGCAAAAGGAACGAGCTGATCTTGAGATGCAATTTCAATCAGAAGTGAACGCGTTGGAGGCAAAAACCGACCCGCTATGTCAAATCCGAGTACCTTATGTTTTGGTTTTAGAGGACCCAAGAAACGAGCAGACCATGCCCTCCCTCTCAGGAAATCCAGGTCTTCTACATTTAGGGATGCCGCATATACTTTTATTTGTAATTCGTTGTTCTTTGGAGTTGGTTTTTCCAAATCTTTGATCTGAAGAACATCAGGAGGCCCATATTTTTCAAATACAACTGCTTTCATTTGGTTATCCTCAAATGGTGTTTTGTTTTGTGCTCAAGGCTACGAGTTAATCATTTTAGCTACTTCTCTTGTCCAATTACGAATAGCTTCTAAGTCTCTTAAATCATTTGATTCCTTGTGACCAGCACTTTCAGGTTTAGGTTTGCGCGCGCGCCTTTCTGGACCCAGAAGTATTGAACGATGCTACTTAGAAAAAAAGAGATTGTGCGGGAGATATCTCCAAAATAATGGTTTCTAACCGAGCTATACTACCGCGCGCTTCTTCCTTTACCAGTAAATTCTTTTCTACAATCCGAGATAGTCGTCTTATAATGGTGGCCACCAAATAGCCTTTCTTCAACAAAGCCGTCTTTTTCGGTTCTTGATTTTGTATCTTGCTCTCAGAGATTTTCATGAAAACCAACAAAATCAATTTTTTGCTGTAAGAAGCCCACAGCCTCGGAAAAAAAACCCAAGGCTTTCATGGACAAAGTTCTTAGCATACTCACTTTTCTAAGATTACTTCTTATTCTTGCAATTTCTCTCTGCTTCTTGTGCACTGTTTCCTCTACCTTCTCTTCCGTTTGATCTTGTTACGTAATGACTTCCTGCTTCTCCAAGCCAATGTTCTTTTTCAGTTCTACTCCCCATTTATTCCCACCTCCATTTCATGTTATTAGCGCGCCCATCCAATGATATAGACAAAGGTTTTCTTATAGACTGACGGAATAGACTATTGGTTCAAAATATATGGCGAGAAAATACAAGGTGAAAGATGAGATCTGGGATTTTGTCTTCAAAAAAGGCAAAGTCCGCGACAAGGATTTCGTTAAAGAGTTTATCAAATCGGACGAGAATCCATGCGGCAAGATTGCTAGGGGGACTTTTTACAAGCACAGGAAGGAACTATTGGATGAAGGAAAAATTGAGATCAGACCTGAGAAAGCAGCCGGTCATTTCGTCTCACACTACTATGTTCCAGAAGTCTTCCGTTGGGAGTTGATGACAAGAAAGCTGCTCTACACAATTGGCGACTGCAAGCTTGAGTTCATCAGATGGTATGGCACTGGTGAATCAAATAATGAGTTCACTATGAGAGACGTGATTTGTCAATATGAAGATAGATTTGTGCCACTGCCTGAGGAGCTTAGATCAGTCAAGGAGGAAATACTGAAGGAGAAATTAGAGGAGGCAAGAGAGAAAGGTCAGGTATTTGATGATAATCCTCACTACAAGCTTCTCAAGATTCAGCTAGGAAGAGAATTCGTTGAAGAGACAAGAGACCGGAAACAAAGGGTATATCTGACTTATGGCCCCACAAATTTCTTCTCTTGTCTAGCTACAAATCTCAGTCTTGACAAGCGCTTATCTCAAGACGATCAAGGGCATCCCGTTACGATAAGAGACAGATGTTTGAAGGTAAACAATCTGGGGGATCCTACTTATCTACAGAATTCACCGTTAGCCAACTCCTTTGGAATCGCACTAGCTGCATTGACGCAGGACGATAAGATTCTCCTCCAGAAAAGATCAAATCAGGTTGCTTTGGGATCAGGAAAATTGACGGTGGCTACGGCGGAGATGATGCTTAGAGATAGGGATATGGATAAGAATGGAAAGCCGAGCCCATTTATCACAGCGCAAAGATGCGTCAAAGCAGAGCTAGGAGTGGAAATCACACCAGAAGACGCCGTGTTCCTGCTGTTCGGAGTGAGACTCGACTATGGTCTACCCCAAGCCTTAGGGGTTCTCAGACTCGGAATGAGAAGCAATGAATTGCCAACTTCATACAAGGCAATCGATAAGTGGGAAGGCTTCAACTTCCCTGAGGAATTCTCTGTAGGTGCTTTGAAGAAGTATCTATTGGAACCTCGTGCATCTCTTATTTCTGACACAGCTAAGTTGACGATTGTGTTAGCATTGGTGAATCAATACGGGTTTGAGAAAGTTGAAGGGAGTCTCCATCGTTAGAAAGACAACCAATCGCGCGCGCGCCAATGTTGACTGCTGAGGCCATCGTTGTCTCTGTTAAAGCTGCCATGACTAGGAGTGCAAATGCCTTTTTCCAGATCAGTTGCAAATCAGTCGCTCCTTCCCATCAGCCATGTTGCAAAATAGGTCCAGCAGGAGTTGACCCACTTGCTTCCCAAATCGGGTGATTGTCCATCGCTTCTTTTTCGCACTTATGTTCTCATGCTTAGCCAGACCATTTTCCTCGATTTCTATCATTCTTGCCCTGAACGTTCCATCAGGAAGCGTCAGCCCCGACTTCTTCATGAACTCCTTTGCGGGCTTCCATTGTTCCTTATCAAGCATTAAGAGAAATATGCAGTCTATGGCATGGTCCTTCTCCAACATGGCCTTGGTAGCTGAAAGCTTTCGGTCAGTAAGAGTGCTCACAATTCTCTCGGTATATTCTCTTTCTCTTCTTTTGCGCTTGCCCCTTGTTTTACGCATTCTATAGTACCGCGCTGTGCAGATGGACTTCTGAATAGGCGCGCGCGCTGGACAGATGACAATGTGAGCCTTCTGCTTGTCCTTCTAGACTTCCTGTTTCCGTTTTAAGAGGTCTTCCAGCTGGATTCCTTGAGGAAGAGTCTTCAAAACTTGACAAAGTTTCTGAATTCCTCTGCATAAGACTCTCCAGCTGAATAGGTTTCCAAGAACTTCTCCAGAAAGTCATAGTCCTCTTGACTCAACCAGACTCCATGAAAGCGATTTCCCCTGTGACCCGTCTCAGAATCCTCCAGACAGCTGAAACTAGCGTTAAATGTGTTAAGAGCCTTTGGTCAAAAACCTGTCAACCGAAGTATAACCCGATTTCAGGAAATAGTCCTTGCTCTTTCCTTCAAAGAAGCTCATTTCTTGAAGAAACATTCGTTATAACAAAAAGTAACAGAAGAGCAAAAAAGACCATTGGGTTAATTGTCTTTTTGGAAATAGGAGAAAAAACTGAATTGTGACCTATTGTTACCTCAAAACTGTTACCTTTTCCCATCATTCTACGTTCTTTCTCGAATAGCGCGCGCATAAGCGTTTAGCAGACGCGGACGGTGCGGGGTGGTTTAATCCAGACTTTGACTTTGCTTTCTATTCTGATTCTCGCCTCTGTTTGCATCAGCTCGATTTGTGCTCGGATAGATCTGTCGTCTTCATACTGGAACTCTTTTCTTACTGCGTCTTTCAGCTTAGGTAAGGAAATATGTTCGACAGAGCCGACTTCTTTCCAGAAGTGATTTTGTATTTTTTCCCTTTTCTTTAGGTCTTCTGCTTCCGAAGGTTTGGTCAACGTAATCACTAAACGCATTAGATTTGTTTTATATCAATCTTAGCGCGCGCGCTAGCGGGCTACACAGAGTCTTTTGGCTTTGTTTCAGGCAACGTTGGTGGTGTTGAGTCTAGTTTGGCTCGGGTGGATTCATCTGTGAACATTGTTACGCTTTACAGGGGAGCAGCGCGCGCTCCAGTTCTGTTTTTCTATCCTTCCTTGGCAGCCTTGTGCCAAATTCTGCGCACGCGCAAAGTATAAGTTGACAGTGTTCAGCATGTGTTTTCGTGAAATAGTTGCCTTTGTCTTACGCCTGCCGCACCTGTGGTAAGATATACTCTTCGGAAGAGTACGATAGCAGTCGGTTTTGTAGCGACTGTGGGACATTCTTGATGCCTAAGAGCAAGGCTTCGGTGCTTCTCAGAAGAAGTGGTTACATTGTGAAGCCCAAGGTTCCGAAGAGCAGTGTGCTTCCTGGAAACTATGAGATGCGAAACGGTCAGATGGAGTTTATTCAAGAGGCCGCAAGAGCCGTCAGGAGCAGAGAAATTTTTGTTGGAAGTGCCCCCTGTGGAATCGGCAAATCCCTTGCATCGCTACTTGCGATTTTGCCTGAGCTCGGAGAAAATAGATTGATGATTTGTTTCAGAACCAGAAGCCAGCTGCATATATATCTTAAGGAGCTGAGGGCGCTCTCGAGAGATCTTTGCTGCGTTTCCTTCTTCAGCAAACAAGGCATGTGTCCGTTGAAGACGAGAGGCGATCTGTCTTATCCTGACTTTTTTGAAGAGTGCAAGAGAATGAAGGAGAACTGTGAATCTTCCGCTAAGCCCTTCTGTAAATTCTATATGAACATTCTGAGAGGGAGAAAAGAGACGGAAGATCTAGCTCTGGATTGTGCGCGAAGAATTCTTGCGCCGGAAGAGTCAGTCGAGTTCATGTTCAAAAGAGGGTTCTGTGCCTACGAAGCCTTGAAGAGGGTTCTGCCCAAGGCAAACGTTTTTCTCGGAACGTATCACTACGCCTTCAATCCGGCGATTAGGGAATCGATACTGAAGAGTTTCGGAGTTGGCCTTTCCAAGGTCTTCTTAATCGTTGATGAGGCTCACAACCTGCCAGCCTTCGCCAGAGAATTGCTTTCCGACCAGTTGACGGAGGGTACTGTTGAAAGAGCTTTGAAAGAAACTGAGACTTTCGAACATGAATCGTCTGTGTCAGTAAGAGAGCATCTGCGAGTTCTAATGAAAGAGGTTTTTCAACGTGCGCAATCCATTTTGAAGGCTGAAGATCTGAGGCTGCTTAACCCTCAAGAACTCAGCGATCTGTTTGTAGCTAACAACGGTGTGTCGGGTCCCGAAGTTGCAAGCGTCCTTCAAGATTACGGGGAGTATGTGAAAAAGAAGCGGCTTGAGTCTGGTTCCGAGAGGATTTCGAGCTACAACTATCGAATCGGCACGTTCATGGAGAGCTTTTTCAGCAATGTTGGGTCAAAACATGTGCATCTGATTGAAAGAGACCGGCATAGTCGGGTTGCGTTGGAGGTCAGAAGCCTCGATGGAAGAGAAATCGTCAATCCAGTTCTGAGAGAAGCAAGAGGAGCGGTTCTCATGAGCGGTTTTCTGTCTCCGGCAACTGTCTACAGAGATCTGATGCTCTACAGTTCGGAGAATGTTTGTCTGAAAGAGTTTAACTCTCCCTTTCCGCAGGAGAACAGGCTCATTCTGGCAGCTGAGGACGTGTCGTCAGAGTTTAGGAAGAGAACGGACGTGATGCTTGAAAAATGGAAGAGTTACGTTGAAGCCATTTCGCAGGCTACTCAAGGCAATTTGACGGTTTTCTTCACGAGCTACGGGCTGATGCATGAAGTTGTAAGGTTGATTAAGACAAACAGAAGGACGATTATGGAAGAACAGGGCACGAGAAGAAATGAGGTGATTGAGAAACTGAGAAGCTCGTCCAACAACATTCTTTTTGGAGTCATGGGGGCCAAACTGAGTGAAGGAATGGATTACCCTGGAAACATCCTCAAATGCGTCGTGGCTGTGGGATTACCGTTGGCAACATGGAATGCCTATGAAGAATCGCTCATAGATTATCATGAACAGCAGTTTCCGGGGAAAGGGAGAACCTACGCCTATTTTATCCCAGCCATACTGCGACTCGTTCAGGCTTGCGGGCGCGTTCACAGGTCAGCAAAAGACAGAGGCTGCATAGCGATTCTGGACGAACGCGTCATCCAGCCCCACATCAAACGACAGCTTCCAGGCTACTATCAAAAAGAGATTATAACCGTCCGAAATCCATCTGATTGCGGCGAAAAAATAGAGAGTTTCTGGAATTCCCCCTGCAGGCTTTGAAAATCTCGCGCGTGCGGTTGTCACGGGTAGTGTTGTCCGTAGTGCTGTGTCAGTATGACTAGGTCTACGAGATTCACTTTGCCGTCCTCGTTCAAGTCAGCAGGAGGGTTCCAGCGGGAATTACCAAGCACGCGCGATCTCGATTTAATGCATTAAACCCTTTACACGCATCGGATCTAGCAGAATTACCAGTCAGACATTTCACTGACCCGGAGCGCGCCGCTCTTGAACAAAGTCCACTTCCACAAGTGCTTGTAAGCCAGTTTTGATTTTACGGAAAAGTAGCGCGCGCAAATCATACAACCCATCTGGTCTGACTGCCACGAGTTCTCCGAGTTTCTTGAGGTGGAAGTCAAGGTTTCCGCTGCTGTCAATGCCCAGCTGTCTCTTCAGTGAGGCAAAGCTGGCAGGCGCGCGCACTTCAAGTTGTTACATTTGGCCTTCTTTTTCGCCATTATGGCGCGGGCGCGCAAAACCTCCTTCCAAAAAGACCTATTACACTTATTATGCGGCATCATTTCCTTTAATGTACGATTCTGGCTTCTTCATCTTGCGCCTGTTGTACAGGTACAAACCTGAAGCAAGAACAAATATCATGATGATGACGGCTGGTATCAATAGAAAAAGCAAACCTACGTTGCCGTTTGTCGTTGGCGGCCACCCATAATCAGGTTCGTTAACAGCGAATCCACCGTTGTCAGCCCATATGACAACCGAATAACCAAAAAGATAAGCCTCACTCGTGTTGTATACGCTCACTTGGTTGTACGAAGCGTATATAGTCCACTCTGGGTATATCGCAAGCGTGTCGCCTCGCTCTTCGATGCCATCCTTCTCGTATCTGAATGCCGTGCTAACCGCTGTCACTTCCCGCTGATTTTTCTTGGCAAAGGCTTGGATATATGGCTCTGCTATGGCCAGAGCTTGCTCTTCAGAAACGGTGACGTTTGTGGTGGCCACGTAATATATCATCATGCCGTCACTTATCCAGGTTGCTACTCCAGTCTTAGAAATGCCGACTTGCATGCTTCTGAAATTGCTGGTATTTTCGCCATCTATTTTGCTGTAACATGTAGCATAAATGCCATTTGACAAAGGGGCAGAAGTTCCGCGTTGGATTTGCAGCGAGAAATCTCGATTTTCGACACTCAGCTTCTGTGTTTGTAGAGCTGAGAAAGCAAGTTGAGCAAAGTCGCTACAATAGCTTGTGTTGAAAAATGCGTGATATCCATTTACCACTTTTATCAGCGTTTTCAATAAATCGTTAAAGCTTAGTTCATTGGTTCCAAAATTGTCCCACGACGAAGAGTCTAATTGATAAAACCAGAAAGTTCCGTCCATGAAATTCAAGTAGGCTTCGGATTCGCCTCTACTATTGCTGATATTTGCCTTCACGAAGTTTTCGAAGTGGGGTGTAATCTGCGCGCCCCACGTCCCTCTAGGCTCTGATGGGCTGGAGGCGTTTATTTGGTAATCGCTAGTGTTGAACCCTGCTACTTGTTGTAGGAATTGCAGAGCAATGGATTGGAGATTGGTCGTTGAAGTTGAACATTCGACTGAGTGGCCATAGATAACGGTTGACGACAACGCAAGCATTAAGGCCACAGCGATGCAGAGAAACGCCTTCTTCATTGCTTCTTCCCAAAATGTCAAAGGATATTTTCAACCTATAGGGTTTTCGGAAGGAACAACCCTGCGATTCCCCACTCAATCCCGAGACAAGGAAAGCACGCGCTAGAAACTCAAAAAACTGGATTGTTACACAATTGTTACAGTATTTAGTTACAAAACAATGGTCTTTTCCGCTGTTTCTCACTAATGCGCGCGTTTTGAAGCGCACGCAGGGCAGTCTTTGACACCTTTGTGCATCAGCAGTGCGTGCTAAAAGAATTACTGCGCTACTGAAATCTGTTTAGTGATAAAAAACCTATGTAAATCTTCACGCATTTATGTCTTGGTGGGCACATAAGACTCGAACCCAACATAAAACTGTTGTACGTGCTCTTTATGTTGCATAACGTAGCGCACGCGCCTTAATCTTTTGTACTTGCTGTTCAGAGTGTTTAGCGCTTCTTTCACAATCTGAGATTCTTTCGCCAATAGACAGTGGGTTGTTTAGCTTTTTCGGTCTATTCTGGTCCAAAAAAAGATTTTCGCTGGGCAGCATTGTTTCGATCAGACGCAGATTTCCGTGCGCTATCTTGATCAAATTCCATCCAATTGCTGACATGTTCAGCGGTCTCCCTTTTCAGATGCTTTCTGATCATCTCCAGCAATTTCTCTACGTCGAAAGGTTTCAAAACATATCCATCGGCACCCTCGTTAACTGTCTCCATAGCATTCTCTAAGGTCGGAAAACCCGTGATGACTATCCTAACCATGTGAGGCTGGCTTTCCTTCAGCCTGTGGAGAAGCTCAGTTCCCTCCATATCAGATAGCTTAATGTCAATCAAGGCTATGTCAAAACGCGATTTTTCGGAGATCCTAGTCGCCTGTCTACCATTCTCCACAGTCTCAACTGAGTACCCCTCCTTGGATAGAATTGAAGCAAGGCTCTTTCTCACCTCGGCGTCGTCGTCAACAACTAGGATGCTTTCATTCAATCACTACATCTCCGCTTTCTCATCTGGGACAACCTCACATTTTTACTATGGACGGCATAAGTCCTTTATGAAGCAGAAATATGAACTAGCGCCCAGCTCTTTGGTCTAATGTCCTGTCTTGACGTCCTCGCGCGCGCGGCTGACGCACCTGTGGCTCTCCCCCCGTCTGACGATGAACTCGCTGATTCTGTCCGTAAACGTGCTCGCTAGATAGCCTTAAATCATTTATTAGTTGATTTATTAGTACTTGCTGAAAGCAATTCGTGCAACGGTGCAAATTGATGACCAAGTTTGTGGCGTTTCATTCGCTGAAGGGTGGAACTGGAAAGGGCACACTGGCGACCAATTTTGCGGCGTTGAGGGCACTGGGTACTCAAAATGTATGTCTTCTGCGCGCGCTAAGTATGAAGACGACAGATCTATTCAAGCACAAATCGAACTGATGCAAACAGAGGCGTGCGCGCTAAAAGCCTATCCGAGGAGCGTTTCTTGGAGTCAAAAGATCGAAACCAGATGAAGGCAATTCTGGATCGTTCGCCAAGGAGTAATGTGCGGATGTACGAGCTTCTTGACATGCTTAATGAAGATTGGGTTCACTGCTACGTAAACAACTCAGCCGTCCTCTTCATCGCTTGGGCAGTCATGCTTTGGGCAGAAAAAGAAGAAGACCTAATCCCTCTGCTCAAATTCATCCCTACAAACCAGCCTGAAACAGTCTTGTTTTGCATAGAGAATAGGTTCATACCACTTCTGGAAAAACAAGTGGCTCCAGTAACCGTCTCTCACGACTGCTACATCTGGACACTGGACAAACTCCAACAAGAAGCTCCAGTCCTAGACTCCCTTACCCTAGAAGACGCACCATTCGTGAACGACCATTGGGACCACAAATCTGACCAATCTCTAGAATTCATTCAACACTGCATAGAAACAATGCCCTCATCCTGCATCCGAAACGAGAAAGGACAACCTGTCGGTATGGCTTTTTGTTATGGGCAATCTCCATACCACATCAACATGGGCGGATTCAAAGTGCTCCCAGAACACCGAAAACAAGGACTAGGCAAAAAAATCAACCTAGACATTTGCAACAAAGTCCTAGCACAAGACCGCAAACCTCTTGTTCACATCACAATCGACAACACGATTTCCCAGCACATCTGCCAAAGCGCAAACTTCGAACGCAATGAACGCGTGTTCTGGGGAAGATTCGACTTTCAGAAGTAGCATTTCGCGCGCACTAGCGTGCGCGCTTTCGCATCATTCACTTCGGCAAAAAGAAAACTAGTTCGAACGTTAAGGCAACTTGCCGATGCTAGCCAGCTCATCAGCGACATCCTTTAGTCCTAGTTCTTCGAATTTGGGTCTCGTTGGCCAACCGGTGTTTACATCCCAGCCACGCAATTCAAAGTACCTGTCCTTAAGTGCTTCAAATTTAGCCTTATCTATCGGCCCGTTTACAAGGCCTGTTGCAGTACCTCCATAGCATTTAATGGCTTTCTTAAAATATGGCTCATTTAAAGTGTCGTCTTCTCTTGTGCGGTTTTCCCTTTTCACCATTATCGCCCTGCGCAGGTTCCAGATTCTTTCGCCTGCCTTCGCTAGCTTATCTACATCCATATCAAGCCCCGTCACAGCTGAGAGCAGACTGCTCTCAAAGATTCTGAGGTCCATCTGGGGAGGGTTGTAGAAACTTGGTATCATACTCCAGAATTCGCATGCAGGTAAGGAGTTTTTTAAGCATTGATTATCCTCGACCCATGCCGCGACTCGTTCAGCTCCCTGGTAAACGGTTTTGCTTAAGTCAACAATCTGATAGTCATCATAAGGCGGGAGTCCAAAGTGTTCATTTGCCTCTGGAACGGATGGATTTTTATAATCGTGACATGAATCAATAGGGTCCCTCGTATCAGTAGCCCAATGCAGTGCACTTCCTAAATTGTCCACATGATGAAAAGCATAACCATGAGCAGTATGCAGCTCTTTATACAGATCCATTAGCTTTTCACCAGACACCATTTTTTTCCTAAAGTATTCGGTGAATCTTGCCGTACCTTCAGCGTAGGGGCTTTCTCCGTTAGCGATTTTGTGGAGTAGTACTGTCAGGAATTCGTGATTTGTGGCTGTGCCTCCCAACCATTTGGGAGCAGGTAAACCAATATCTTCTTCAATTTCTTTCCTTGTTAAAATACCTGCTTCAAGAGAAAGTGCTAGAAGGGCCGGTATCCCTCCCATTACTTCAAAGGTGTTTATGCCAAGCCTCTGGCTAAGCACATTTGCTTCCCAGACCTCTTTAGGATCACTGCTAAATATGGGAGCCCATAACCAATTTGCGCATGATGCGCCACATAGTCCTATCCCAGGAATGTAGTGGATGCTATGGCATTGCAGTGGGCATCCATAGCACCCATATTGTTTCTTAAAGTATTTCCGAGCGAATATGTCTTTTGTTTCTTGTGGAGCCGTATAAGGGGTTCGAAACATTAACCTTAACCAATTCATTTTTCTATTTTCTTCTATTATTGTCCTCGTCAGTTCCATGACCTTGTCAGGTTTCGCGACTGCTACAACACCTGTCCCCCTGACGGCAATCGCTTTCAGATTCTTTGAGCCCATCACACCTCCGAAACCACCTTGACCAGCAGCAAACTTCGTCTCGTTCAGAATTACAGCTATTCGACTAAGATTTTCTCCAGCTGGTCCTATGACCAGTATCGATGCCTCCGGTTCATCGTTCATCAACACTTTCTGCGCTTCAAATGTTTCCAAACCCCATAAATCGGCGGCATCCTTGGTCTCTACGTTTTCGTCGTGAATCGATAAATAGACAGGTTTGTCAGCTTTGCCCAAAATTACAATGCTATCATAACCGGCGTATTTCATCTCTGCCGGAAACATACCCCGAACCCAGAATATGTGAATAGTTCATCTGGATAGCATTGAGGTGATATGCCGCAAACTTCTCCTCTGCCAAACGGACCATACATGCCTGTTAGTGGCCCCACTGAAATGATAAGTGGATTACCAGAATCGAAAGCGCCTACCTGTGGGCATCCTAGGTCCCAGAAGATTTTTGTATTGAGTCCTACTCCTCCAATGAACTCTTCTGGTCCGTAGTTCGCTGTTGGCACTTTGTTTATTGTGCCATTTGTTAGGTCGACTTGCAGGACTTTTCCAGCCCAACCATATGATTTTGTCATATCCATTACCTCTCATCCTTCGACACAATCTTTAAAGCTTGAAATGGACAGTACTCGACACATATTGGTCCACCCTCTCTTCCGTTACATAGATCGCATTTGAAAGCGACATTCTTATCCACATTAATCTTTATTCTCGGCGGATCAAACGGACAAGCGCCAATGCACATCCCACAACCAGTGCAATCATCCTCATCAACATATGCAGTACCAGTTGTCTGGTCAATGTGCATAGCCTTGTCTTTCAAAGGACAAGCAAAGTAACAACTTGGGGAGGAACACTGCTGGCACGTAATATGGCTGTGCTCACCTGTAAACGGGTGCCGAACTATGTGCGATCTAGCCAATGCTGGTCCTAGTACACCTTCGTGATACAGCGAGCACATTACTTCACATACTCCGCATCCAGCGCACACTTTGGGGTCATGAAAAAGCAGTGCAGATTTGGGGACATCTCGCATACTTCTTTCTCCTCCATTGATTGCTTCTCAATATTATATCCTTCTCAAATCTTTTAAGCTATTAGCGCACGCTCTATTGCGGGGAGTGGAGGACGAATCCCGGCATTATTCCATGCACACATTGGCTTGAACTCCATTTTTGATGGCGACGTCGCCACTGACTCTCGCAAATCCCTTTTTTTCTTCGTGATAGTATAGTTTGTTAGCGCGCGCGAAGCGACTGCTAAGGTTGATGAAGAAAAGATTAATTGAACTCTCACGTATTTCCAGACACATGTTGGCTGGACTTTGCGTTGCGCGTGCGTTGGTGAGTAGAGTGAGAGTATGGTCGAAACAATAAAATATGAAATCATCCGAGAAATAGGCAAAGTCGAGATACGCCGCTACCCCCAGGATCGTCTTCGCCAAAGTGGAAGACCAAACAAAGGCGTTCAACCTACTATACCGATTTATTACGGGGGATAACAGGCAGCAAGCAAAAGTGAAAATGACCACTCCAGTGGTCTCTCAACAAATCCAAATGACATCACCCGTCCTTTCAGAAACAGGCACAATGGCGTTTGTAATGCCCGCAGAATATACGCTTGATACTACCCCTGAACCCCTGGATAGGCGAGTGAAAATAGCTGAAATTCCAGCAAGACTTGTTGCTGCTCTGTGTGTCTCCGGTGGCTGGTCAGAGTCCCATTTTGAAAAGGAAACACAAGAACTACTAAACGAATTAGCCAAAGAAAAAATCAAGACAAAAGGCAACGTATTCACAATGCTCTACAACCCCCCATTCATCCCGGGATTCCTACGAAGAAACGAAGTAGCAGTCGAAGTGGAATAGCCCGCATTAAGCCTTTAACCCCGTAAGATTAACCCTGACGCGTGCTACAAACGGTAAAAGGTTTAAAAAAAGGAGTATACTTTCAGATGGGCAGACTTATGTCTACGGTGTACTTCTCCGAGCGCAGCAACAGGGAACACTTTGTTAACATAATCTTGGAGGTCTTTTCTGCGCCGTTGCAGAAGGCTAAGAAGGTTTTTGTAAAGCCCAACATTGTATCTTATGAGCCTTATCCGACTACCACCCATCCAGAGGTTCTTGAAGCCGTTTTGAAGCGGCTTGGGGGCTACAAGGTTGTAGTTGGTGACGCGCCGGCAATTGACGCAGGCAGATCAAGCAAGATTCTGCAGAAGTCGCCTCTTAACGAAGTGTGTAAGCGCTTTGGCGTTGAGTTGGCGAATTTGTATTCTGAGAAGATGAAGACCGTGCGGAGTCCAAGAGGCTACAAAGTCAAGGTGTCAACTCTGCCTCTTGCCTGCGACTTCGTCATTTCTCTTCCTGTTTTGAAAGTTCACGGCATGGTTGGGTTGAGCGGCGCCTTGAAGAACCAGTTCGGCTACCTAAGCAGACAAGACAGATTTCTGATGCACTGCAAAGTAAAAAGCATAAACAAGGGTATAGCTGAAGTGAACGCCGCGGTCCCAACAAACCTGTTCATCGTCGACGCGGTGGAAACCATGATAAAAGCCCAAGAATGCAGACACGGAGGCTGCCCCGCCAAATTAAACACAATGATCGCAGGCACTGACCCTGTAAGCCTAGACCTTTTTGGGCTACAGCTCTTCAAAAGGTTGGAGCCAAAATTCGAACATAAAAAAAATCAAGCCTTGAAATACATCGAATACGCTTCAGACTATGGTTTGGGGAAGAAAGATTTTACCGCAAGAGAAGTTCAATGACAGTGTTTGTTGCTTGTGTTCTCTGAAGGCAGCTGGCGCTGGAATCAATGTTTAAATTAGATCTTAGGAGACTTCACGGCGCGCGTGCATGTTGCTTACTCAGAGTCCAAGCTTCTCAAAACTTGTTGAAGCCTACTATTTCTTCAACAGGCTTCTTTTTTCTTGGCTGTGGTTTCTCTGCAGGATATCCGAATGAAACAAGGGCTACAATGTTCCAGTTTTCAGGGATGCTCAGTAGCCTCTTAACTTTTTCTTCATTGAAGTCTCCAATCCAGCAAGAACACTTCAGGCACAATTACAGTCTCTAAAGGAAAAGCATCGCCCATAGACTCAAGAACGCAGGACTAAATCAGATAAGCTTCAAAACCTTCCGCCATTGGAAGGCAACCATTGAATACCACAGAACAAAAGACATCCTCCATGTCATGAATGTACTCGGCCACAAGAACATCAAGAACACCTTGGTCTACACGCACCTTGCAGAAGAACTGCTCAAAGGCGAACAAGAATTCATCTCGAAAGTGGCCAAGAACGAAAAAGATATTTGCGCACTAGTGAACGCAGGATTCGATTACGTTTGCGACTCTGATGAACACAAGATCTTCAGAAAACGCAAATATTAGACTCGACAACGCCCGGATGAACTCCCCGCAGTTTTGACCATAGTGGTGCGGGGGATGGGGTTTGAACCCCACTCCCAGTGGCGACGTCGCCATTCGTTCCCGCACAATCCCCTTTTTTTTCCAAAGAATGCGGATTGGGGTTCTTGTTGATGGTGTTCCGTCGCGCACGCTATGGACTATTTCACCAGTAGTTTTCCATTCTGCATGAGCAAGCGTTTGTCAATTTTGACAGTTGGCTGAAGGAGAATTCCGTCTAAATGAATGTTGCTTTTCGTGTGTCCACCAGGAAATGATGTGTTGTCTCCCACGGCAATGTGCACTGTTCCCAAAACTTTTTCATCTTCTAACACATTTCCTATCAAACGAGCCTTCGGATTAGTTCCAATGCCCAGCTCAGCAATGTTGTAGGCGTTCTTGTCGGCTGCATCCAAGATGCTCTTGAGTTTGGCTGCATCAGGACCAACGAGGCTTCGCGCCCGTCCGTTCTTCACAGCAATCTTGAGTGGCTGCCTCACTGACAGCCCGAGAGCAGTATCTACCAGGTTATCTATGACCAGAGTTCCGCTTGTTGACCCCTCAACTGGTGCTAATGCGACTTCCCCCGCAGGTAGGTTGCCCCAGTCGCCAGGCTTGTGAATCAAGCCCGTGTCCCTCATTGGCGGGCGTTCCTTAATGCTCATTGTCAAATCTGTCCCTGAGCGAGTTGAAATGGTGACTGCTGAACACTTTTGCACAAGCGTCGCCACTCTATCCGTCAAAGATGCTACCTTTTTGTAGTCAGCTGTTAGCCCACCGACGCTCATCATGCCTTCAGTTATGCTTGGCATGCTGGCTATTCTTGCACCCTGTTTGGATGCGTTGCGCCGAGCGTCAGTATTTGAAAGCGACATGTAAGTAGGTGCAAGCACGACGTCAGCTGCTTTCATGGCTTCGGCAACGGGCTTTGGAGGCTCATCTCCATGACGTCTAGTAGGCTCCATAATCATAACGGTCGTATTGGCTCCTATCGCTGCTGCAGAACAAGCCAGAGCCTCAGCTATCTTCAGCATCTTCGTATCAGTGACTATTAGAACGGTTTCCTCTGGTTTGATTTTCATGCAAGTCTCAACCGCGATTCGTGCACCTTTCATCAGGGATATGTTCTCAAACAAACAAGACACCTCTTTCTTGCTGGGGCGTTTCTTTCACGCCAAAAACACATGGTGGGAAGTTGCTTAAAAAAGGGTGCACATGTAGCTAGCTAGCCTCAAGTCTATTGCGTTCTTGCCTATTTCGTCTTTAACCAATCATTGACTACTGAGAACACTTGCTCTCTTTTTTCAGGGTCGTGTTTGGCAGTTACTTTAGGGAAGATGGCGTCGTAAAACCAATGGTCTGCATCTGGAAAGGTTCGGAGCGACTTGTCTTCAGCCGCAAGGTTTTCCAGAAGCCGTTTGGCTCCACTGGGAAAGTCAAGATTATCTGCTTCTCCTTGAATTATCAGTGTTGGCTTCTTTATCTGCGATGCATTCTGAAGTGCTTTATCCCTCAGAGTTTTCGTGCCAACTAGCCAGCGACAACTGAACTTTGTTGTGCTTAATGGGTCTTGACGCCACATTTTGCCCTCTTCGCTTTCTTTGAGACTTTGGGGCCATGCTTCGTACATATCAAAGGTTTTCTTGGGTGCAAAAAGAAATACAAAAGGAAGTTCAATGAGAAATCTTCGCGGTGGTCTTAATCCGCTTTCTATGTTTGGGGCTGCGAGCATTACTCCGTCCAACGAGTCTGGATGGTTTGCTGCATACCATAGAGTGTAGCATCCGCCCAGACTGTGACCAAACATGTAGACCTCTTGGTTTTGATAACCCTTCCGCACAAAATCAACTGCTTCGTCCAAGTCTTGCATATGTCTCTTGAAGTCTCTCGTATCCCCTCTGGGGATGCCCTCTTCTTTCGAGTTTCCGAAACCTCTCAGGTCTAGAGAATAAACCTCTACCCCATTTGCAGCTAAATTCTCTCCGATGGGTTTGAAGAATTCAGAGTGACATCCCAGCCCATGGACACACACTATGGATTTCTCTGCTTTCCCAACGGCTTTCCAGTGCCTAAAAAATAGGTTGAAGCCATCAGACATTTTGAAATAATCTTTGACTCCCTCTACGCTCATAATAAAAGCCTTCTTTTATCAAATTGAGTTTCTTATCCCCGCGCTTTTATGCTTTTTGACTATTACTCACTCACCTGCGAAGCCTTTGAAAAGCGCCCGCGCCACGATTACACATTACATATAGCGCGTGCGAATTCAACCTAAAATGCAGGGGGTTCATCCAAAACTATGTTGATGGTGCGGGGGATGGGGTTTGAACCCATGCAGCCCTACGGCAACAGGTTTCTTAAAATGCCGCCTAATCGGACATGGACTGCGTTTTTGTTCTAGGCAACATTTCCTAAGCCTGTCTCCTTTGGCCAAGCTCGGACACCCCCGCGGTTTTTGGAGGTTCAAATGCTTTATCAGCATTTTCTTCTATATTTGTTTGGTCTTCCAAGTGGAATGCAATAATCTTTAACTTCTTAAGGTGATATTCTAACTTGTGTCTAAAATTTATTGGCTGCAGGTTCATGCGAAGGTGGAAAGATCATGAAACGAAATGGACAGAACGGAAATCACGCAAAAGACTCAGACCCGACGTTGAAAGTTGAGGAAAAGGCTCTGAAGAAAACTGAGGTGGCGCTTGTCTCAGAGCTTATGAAGAATTCAAGAAGAAGTGACAGAGAATTGGCGAAGGCTATTGGAGTTTCCCAGCCTACTGTGAGCAGGATGATCAGGAAGTTGGAAAAGGAAAGAGTTGTGAACGAGTACACTATGATACCTGACTTCAGGAAGCTGGGCTATACTATATGCGCGTTGATTTTCACAAAAGTCAAAGCTCCTATCCCGCCAGAAAAGATTGAAAACAAAAGAGAGGCCATAAAAAAGAGGTTGAGCCACAGTCCTTTTGCGATTCTCCTGCTTGAGAGAGGAATTGGACTGGACTATGATGCTGTCATTGTCTGCCTTTACAGGGACTACGCATCCTATGTTGAACACATGAGAATAATCAAAGAGCTCCCATACTTTGTCTCCTCAGAAGTCAACAGTTTTCTAATAGACCTCAACGATGCCATTCACTACTGGTACCTAACCTTCGCAGGCGTGGCCAAAGATCTCTTAAGAGCGACAAACGAAAACGAATAACGACACAAGAAGAGAACAGTTAACAACGCTGACAGAAAAACCTAAATTTCATGCACCCTCTTCAAGGGACAGTCTGCGCCTCGGTAGCCTAGCCTGGTGGGGCTCCGCCTTGGTAAGGCGGGGGTCGCGGGTTCAAATCCCGCCCGAGGCTCCACAAACCAGAATGAAGTCACAATGGAGCTTTTCGCTTCAGCGCGCGCGCTAAAACCTAATATCGGGAGGAGGCAGCACGCCGTTTAGAAGTCGTCTGGAGATTTTTGTCGAATTCGCAGGTCCTTTTTTCTCTCTAGTAAATCTGCGATTTCTTCGGATTCGCTCGTGTAATCTTTGTGTTCCTTTACCAGTCTTCTTAGTCTGTTTTGGCTGAAACTTCCGGTATAAATCCCAAACCCAAAAACAGCAAGTAACGCCCAGAAGAAGAAGTCGGAAAATGCGTTCAAGCTCTTTGTGTAGATTTCTAGTGCTATAGGGATAGATGCTCCCACAGCTGTGAAATAGCCCGTAATTGTTCCTATGAGGGCTCCCCAAAGATCGTCCCTGTTATCATTTATGCTCTTGGCCAAGCCAGCTTTCCTTTCCCACAGATTTGAGGTATCACCACAGTCCACAGCTCTGAACAATTCATCAAAGGCTTTGACTATATCATTGTTCGTACGATCCTCGAATGCGCTGTTCATTTTTTCATGATAGCGCTCTCTGCTCTCTAAGTAGTGTGTCTTGAGGGCTATGTTATCTACGTAAGGAGTCTTCCTCTGTTGCCGAGCATACCTAATGTTTTCTAAGAAGCCCCTTATTCTTGATATGAACCTGACCATGTTTCCTCTCAGTTTTGTTATTAGGAGAATCTTTGTTTATTTAAGCATGGGTTTCGGGATAGAACTTTACCTTTTCTAGCGCGCGCATTCCAATTTGGTAGGATAGTATGTGTCCAAGAATGGGTTCTGTGTTTTGCTGCCTACCGAAAAGTGTGAAAGAAAATCCGGGTGCGTCAGGGGAGTAGTAGTGCCCTCACACACACGTTGAGACGGAGAATACAAAGCACATAAAAGCAGCTTGCCATAACTGCATCTGGGAACGCAAACTCATTTGGCAACAAAGGAAAGAAGAGTTTGGACTTTATAGCAATCGTGATTGTTGCACTTGTCGCAGGGCTTACAGGCTTATCCGCAATAATCTTCGCGATTTATCTGGCCCGCAAGGAACCTAAGGACAAGATGGGCACGCCCGAGATGATCGAGATTTCTGCGACGATCAAAATCGGTGCGAGAACATACCTGAACCGACAGTTCTTGATGGTAGCTCTTTTTGGCGTTGCGCTAGTGGTTATTCTGCATTTCGTTTTGGGTTTGTTCGCCGCTTTGACGTTTGCCGTTGGCGCGGTGTTGTCAGGGTTGTCCGCGTACGTCGGGGTCATAGTGGCAGTCAATGCCAATATCAGAACAGCGGCGGGAGCCCAAACAGGCATCAATGAAGCCTTTGTCATTGCCAATCGCAACGGAACAATCATCGGCATGTCGTTGTCGGGTCTGGCCCTGCTCGGTGTCAGTACACTATACCTGATTTTTCAAGACCCTATCTTCCTGTTGGGTTTGGGTTTTGGAGCCTCATTGATCTGTCTTTTCGCGAGGGTTGGCGGAGGCATCTACACTAAAGGCGCTGATATGGGCGCTGACCTAGTGGGGAAGGTGGAAATGGGCATACCCGAAGATGACCCGCGGAACCCAGCCGTCATCGCCGACCTAGTGGGTGACAACGTCGGAGACATCGCAGGAACCGGCTCAGACGTTTTCCAATCTTACGTGATGGCTCTGGTCGCAGCCATGATCTTAGGCAAAACCACCCTTGGCCAGGAAGGGTTGGCCTATCCCTTGGCGGTGGCCGCGGCCGGAATCGTGTGCTCCCTAGCCGCCTCCTTCTTCATCCGATCACGAGGCTCAAACGTGCAAGGCAGAATCTACGGCGCATTGTACGTTGCCCTCGCCCTGGTCAGCGCCGTAGCCGCCTTTTCATCATACGTCCTCTTCGGCGGCCTGAACCAGTTCTACGCCACACTCATCGGCATAGTTGCAGTTGCTGTACTCGCGTGGATAACCCTGTACTATACGTCGCCCTCTCGATGGCCCGTCCGTGAGATTGCTGCGGTATCAATAGCCGGACCGGCCACCACGATCATTTTTGGACTAGCAAGAGGTTTCGAGAGCACAGTGCTTCCAGTCATCGTTTCCGGTCTAGCCGTGTTCTTTGCATTCTATTTCAGCGGACTCTACGGCATCTCAATGCTGGCCGTCGGCTTCCTGTCAGTCGCGGCCACTCTGACCGCCATGTCCTCTTACGGACCGATCGTTGACAACGCCAAGGGAATAATCGAATTCGCAGGTCTGAGCGGCGAACCCATCAGGGTGATGGACACACTGGATGCTGTGGGCAACAGCACAAAAGCAGTGTGCAAGGTCTACGCCATCCAGACTTCCGCTTTCGCCCAAGTAGCCCTGTTTACGGCCTTCGTTACAGCAACGGGTCTCAGCACCATAGACCTGACCAGAGCCCCCGTCATCACTGGTCTCATAATTGGGGGAATGCTCTCATTCCTGATAGTGTCTCAGATCTTGAAAGCTGTTGGAAAATCCGCTTTTCGCATGATTGAAGAAGTGCGCAGACAATTCGCACAAATCAAGGGACTTAAAGAGGGCAAAGCCAAACCCGACTATGCAAAATGCGTGGACATCAGCACAAGAGGAGCCCTGAAAGGAATGTTCATTCCAGCAGCCTTAACCATAATCGTTCCACTCACAATCGGTTACATCTTCGGAGTCGAGGCAGTGGGCGGCCTGCTAGCTGGCAACTTGGTGACTACGCTGCCGTTGGCCTTGATGATGGTTCAAGGAGGCGCAAGCTGGGACAACGCAAAGAAGTACGTTGAAGCGGGCAACATGGGCGGCTCTGGAACACCGTTACACGCCGCGACAGTCGTGGGCGACACGGTCGGCGATCCATTGAAAGATGCTGCGGGAGCATCACTGGACGTCCTGATGAATCTCATGGGGACCATATCAATACTGTTTGCGTCATCATTCATGGCCTACGCACTGCTTGCCTAGAGCGGAAGAAATCACATGTGCCAGCGAGCAGATCCATTCTTCGTCAGTCTGAACTCACGAGAAACCTGATCTCTTAGCCTGATCGATGGATAGCGCGCATGCTTGTTCCTAAATTGGTTTTAAATGGTTTTGTTCGTCCTTTGAGATTTTGGGAAGTTTTGGGCTTAGCATCTGCTCTTGAATTCTTCATATCGACCCGCCTTCTCGAACCTGCAGAAGCATGCAGAAACGGAATTAAAACCATTTTTGACCATTTTAGGAACACGCATGCGCGCTAAGAAACAAAACAACATTGTTTCTTTGTAGGTTCTGAATTTGCTGACTTTTCAGGGAAAGATAGGCTTTTGGTAGCCTTTTTGGTAGGATTGACCATGGTTTCACGTTCATAAAAGTAATGCGCGCGCTTTCTGATGCCCGCTTTCCGATCAATTTCTACCTGGGCATTTTTTGGTACTAAGGGCACCTTTCTGATGTGCTGAGACACGACTAGCTACCTTTGAAAAAACTTATCTGATTGCTTCATAATCATTCAATATGGATTCGGGGCAAAACGCAGGTTACTCCAATGGATGCTAGCCAAGACGAAAAGCAGTACAAATGGTTTGAGGCTGCAAAATCCTACGAGCAAACACTGAGGTCTAGCTCAGTAACTGGTTCCACTACTGCTGACTCTTGGCAAAAAATGGGATTCTGTTATGATCTTGCTTCTAGACAGGCTAAAGATACTGAGGAATTTAAGAACCTGAGACAGATAGCTGCACAGGCTTATGAAAAGGCCGCTGGACTCTTCGATGAAGAAAAAACTCTGGAAAACCAGGGAAAAAGCGCAGCATGTCTCGCTAACGCTGAGTATCTGCGTTCTTGGCTTGACTCGGGCTCCTCAGAGAAAGTGAAAAATCTGGAAAAATGTCGTACACTTGCGAAAAAGGCGCTTCAGCTGTTCAAAAAAGCCGGAAGTATGATTCTGTTCGGGCAGACGGCTAATCTCTTGTCGCAATGCCTCTTTGATCGTTTGTACACGACGGTAACCGGAAAAGAAACATGTGAGATTACTCAGGAGGCGATGGACAACGTAAATGAGGCAATATCTGTTCTATCTAAGCTTGACAGTAGAGAGGAGCTTCTCCTTGCATATTCCTTGGCCAGCCTTCAGGCATGGTATGTTGCAAACACCAGTGAAAAGGAAGAAGAGCGAAAAAGCGCAGCAAACAAGTCCGTAAGTTATGCAGAGAATGCAATATCGCGTTCAAAAGAGGTTGAAAACCCCTATTCAAAAGCCATGTCACGTTGGGCAGCAGTTTTCTCGAGCCTTTATTTCACCGAAGACATTGGATCTTCAAAGCAATACGCAAAAGAAATGTTGGAACAAGCGTCCATCGTGCAAGACAATTACCTAAGAGGTATTGCTTTCTATTTGCTCGCGCACGTTGTAGACTGGGAGGTTCTGGGCGAAGGAAATCCGGACACGAGGAAACAAAAATACGAGGATATCATCAAATATGCAGAAGAGGGCATACGATATCTTGACATGGTCTTTCAGGACTCATTCATTGCAGATACTTATCTGTTCTCCGCACAAACCTACTCCACAATTGCATCTGACTTTGCTGTCAACCTGTCAGAAAAGCTCGTCTATTCTAAAAAAGCCATAGACATCGGAAAAAGAGGTTTGGAACACGCGATACGCTCTGGCTCTCCACTGGCCATGATCTCCACTCTCCATGGTCTGAGCAAAGCATATTACTATCACTCAAAACTTGAGCCGGAAAAAGATGATAAGCCCCAGTTGCTCAGAGACGCCTTAGGTTACAGAAAAGAACACATCAAAACTGCGAGAGAAGCTTTCCCCTCCAATCTTTGGATACTTGGAGTGGGAATGGTATATTCAGCCCAAATTGAAACAGACCTATCTAGACTGGAAAAGGACGAAGAGAGTAAGGTCAACCTCCTTGAAGAAGCCATCGCTGACATGAACGATGGAGTTTCAAATTGTAGGAATTGGATTGTTTCCCGTGCTGTACCCTCGGTTGTAGCAAGCGTAGCTGGATTTGAAGACACATTCGGCGGAATCCTAGAACAAGGTTATTTGCTAACCGCAGAAAAGGAGAATTTGACAAAGGCCAATGAGGTATACAACGATGCAGTAGAGGACTTCAAGAAAGTCGACCTGCCAAGCCGCGTGGCAGAGTCGTATTGGAAAATTGCTAAGAACTTGGACCGCGTCCGTGAATACGATCAAGCCGCGAAAAACTTTGAGAACGCGTTCGCAGCATATAAGGCAGCCGCTCAGAGAATCAATCAGTTCAGTGACTTCTACGTTGACTATGCATACTACATGAAAGCTTGGAGCGAAATCGAAACAGCCAAACGCGCTCATGACGACGAGGAATATGCAATTGCGATGCAGCATTATGAAAAGACCTCCCAGCTGCTAAGGGAATCAAAATCGTGGATGTACCTATCGTTGAACTTTTACGCCTGGTCACTCTTGGAACAAGCAGAGGACCTAAGCAGAAAAGAAAACAGCGAAGAATCAATCGAAGCCTTTGAAAAATCGATAAAATTCTTACAAGAGTCAAAGCGAATTCTCACCATCAAACTAGAGGGAATTGATAAGACAGACGAAAGAGACTTGGTCAAGAGACTGATTGAAGTTTCAGACACAAGAGAAGAATACAATCGTGGAAGAATCGCCATAGAACAGGCCAAAGTTCTTGACAAGCAAGGCAACCACATGGGAAGCTCTGAAAAATACGACAAGGCGGCAAATATTTTCCAGAAAATATCACTGGTCGATTCAGAGCAAGCGGGAAAAGAGGCTAAACCACTAATTCATCTCTGCAGAGCGTGGCAGAAAATGACCATGGCCGAAGCAAGAGGATCTCCAATAATGTATGAAGAAGCAGCAGAGCTATTCATGCTCGCAAAAGACCACACTCCCAAAGAGTCAGCAAGCCTGATGGCGTTGGGTCACAGCAGTTTCTGCAAAGCCTTAGAAGCAGGAACAGAGTTTGAAATCACCAGAACCATGGCAATGTACGATAAAGCGGTCAGGTACATGGACGCTGCCGCAGACTACTACCTCAAAGCCGGTTTCGAAAACACCTCAAACTACGCAAAAGCAACGCAGCGCCTGTTCGACGCCTACGTCTTCATGGAAAATGCAAAACGTGAAAGAGACCCCGCAAAACAGGCAAAATACTACTCGATGGCAGAAAAAGTGCTCCAGGTCGCAGCGGACTGCTTTGTCCAAGCGAAGTACCAAGACAAGACCGATCAGGTTCAACGATTATTGAGGAAGGTCAAGGAGGAAAGAGCGCTAGCTCTATCATTGAGTGAGATTTTTCACGCACCCGCTATCACTTCATCCACCGCGAGTTTTTCAACCATAACCCCAAGCGAAGAAGAAGCAGTGGGTTTGGAGAGATTCGAGCATGCAGACATACAAGCCAAACTGATTCAGCACGAGACTGAAATCAAGGTAGGAAACACCGTGAATCTTGAAATTCAAATTGTCAACGTTGGAAAGGAACCGGTCTCACTCACAAAAATCGAAAACATCGTTCCTGAAGGTTTTCAACTGGTTGGTAAACCTGACTACTGCCTGTTCGAAAACATGCAACTAACCATGAAAGGAAAGAGGCTTGACCCACTGAAGACAGATGAAATAAAACTTGCCTTAAGATCGTTTAAGAAAGGTTCAGTGGAGATCAAGCCTCGAATTGCCTGCGTAGACTGGACTGGACACCAAATGTCCTACAGTCCGGAGCCTTTAGCATTTAATGTTTCAGGCGCTGCTCTTCCAGGCCGCGTGCCAACAGGGTACGCAGACCTCGATAATCTTTTGTTCGGCGGAATACCAGAGAATTACGCTGTGATATTAACTTCCCCTTCAAGTGATGAAAGAGAACAGCTCATCAAGAAGTTCCTAGAAGCTGGAACAAGGAACGGCCAAACAACATTTTACGTAACCGCAGAGGCGGGTGACATTGCACCTTTGGCAGAGGAGTTTCAGTCAAACTTCCATGTTTTCGTCTGCAATTCACGAGCAGACGCGATGATCAAAAACTTGCCCAACGTGTCTAAACTCAGAGGAGTGGAGAACCTAACGGACATTGACATCGCCCTAGCTAAGTCATTCCGCATGCTAGATTCGTCGCAAAGTGGCCCGAAAAGAGCCTGCATCACAATCGTATCAGACATCTTACTTCAACATCACGCTATAACAACAAGAAAGTGGCTGAGCGGTCTTCTTCCAGACCTAAGGGCAAAAGGCTTCACCACTCTAGCAGTCATCAATCCCCAAATGCATCCTCAAGAAGAGGTCCAAGCAATCCTAGGCTTATTCGAAGGAGAGATCAGAATCACCGAAAAAGAAACAGACAGAGGCCTAGAAAAACTCCTCAGAATCAGGAAACTGCACAATCAACGATACCTCGAGAACGAAATAGAAGTCACGAGAGAAAAACTGGAATCTTGAGGACGCCTTCGCACATGGACACAAGCCGATCCTGTTGCGCTTTGACATCTAGGTTCTTTTTTGAAACGGCACTTGCGAGATTCGCGGTGTCCATCACAATGAGGAAGGACGCGGATTTGACGCTATGATCAGGGTCATGTTAACAATCTGTTTTGTCTCAACCTTCTCAAAGTGGTTCCGCAGAAGGCCCAGTATTAAACTGCAATCGACAAACCTCTCTTTCCCGAGCACATTATGCTCCATCTTTTCCATAAAATCTCCAATCCTCAAGGGATCTTTGATTCTGCGAACAAGAACAGTTGGCACTACTATCATCAATTTTCCATTTTCCTTCATCACCCTACACCACTCCCAGACAGCATCCTGAAGAACAGCCTTTTTCGGCAATCCCATCATGATCAAGAGATCCACAGAATTATGCTTCAATGGAACGCCATCATAATCACCCTCAAGAGGAACCATATCTCTGAGATGCAGATCCACATCAACTTCTTTCGGTCTGACAACGAAGATACTGCATTTAGGCAGCCTGCTTTGGAGAGAACTCAACAATCTGCCATGCATCGACGACGAACTGGCTGCAACAAAAGCTATAGCACCCTGCTTCCTCAAGTCCTTCATCAACAACTTTGATATGTTCTCAAAGACCGAAGCCTTGAGTGGAAGATTCGTCAAATACTCTGCGTAAGAGAAACGAATAGTTTCTATTGCGTTTCGAAGCAGCTCGTCAAGCTCTTTTCTTCCTTTCTCACTAATTCTATACAGTTTCTTTCTAGGTCCCTTACTGCTTTTTTGCCAAACACTTTCAAGAAGCTGCTCCTTCAACATCTTGTTCAGAACTTTGTAAAGTTGCCCGATTTCAACATGTTTGCTCATCGCAGCGAGTCTCTTATGGACTCCATATCCATAAGATTCTTCGCCAACGAACATTTTCAGAATGAGCAGTCTAAGGTCCGCGGTCTTCATGACGATCCTCCACAGATGGCTGCTGCAGTCTTGAGAGCTGTATCTGTCCGCGAAAAACTGCTACTTATCTTCCTTTCTCCCAGAGAATGCATCATTCAAACATTTCCCTCAACTGTCCTTAATCCAATACGAATAGGTCGCGACAAAACTATATGTAGATATCGACTACTCCTAAATTCCCCATAGTCCCTTAAATAGTTGACTCTCAGTCTACCAGTCTAGCGCGCGCGGGGAGAGAGGAGTGAAATGAGAACATTTCCAAAGACCGTCAGTATGACTAATAAATCGATCATAGGGCTAATCTTTGTGTCGATATTGCTATTTACGATGGTATCGGTAAGGGTCCAGGCCTCCTCAGTTGTTTTAATAAATCCAACCGTGAGTCCGACCTTCACCGACATAACGTCTTCCAATAGATTCACAGTGACGATAGGCATCCCTTCAGGCAAGAATTACCTTCCAGTTAATTCAGCAAGATTTTCACTGGGGTCGGTTGGTTCCAGTCCGTGGGGGATTCCAGTATCGGTAACGTTCTCTGCGTCGAGCTGGATAGTCTACAGCAGCGGACCAGGCTTGCTCAACATCAAAGTGACTCCTGGACAAGTTGGACCGGGTTCACTGCAACCAGGCCAAACAATGACTGTCAATTTCAGTGTCATAGCTCCTTCGGTCTCCGGGACGAGTACTTGGCTTATGACAGCCTACAACAACAATAATTTTGACCCACAAAGACAATATGCGACTGCAACAGCAAACGCGGGAGTAACAGTTCCAATAACAATAACGTCTGACCCCCCGGGCAAAAACTTTGTCTCAATCGACAACGTTCAGTGTGAGACTCCCACCAAGTTTAGTTGGATAGCCGGCAATACTCATTCCATAAGCGCAAATTCACCAGTAGCTGGTGCAGTCGGAACAGAATACGTGTGGGCGAACTGGACCGATGGAGGCAGTCAAACTCACAATATAACAGTCCCCAACACTCCTACCACGATGACCGCGACTTATGACACGTACTATTGGGTAACTTACTCGGCTAATGTTCCTGTTACAGTTCCTGCTTCTGAGTGGGTTAAGTCTGGTCAAAACGCTACCGGCGTCTTTGCAAGTCCTCAGTACAATGTTGGAAACGATACCGAATACGTCTTTGTCAGTGACAACAGGCCTTCCACGATTACTGCTCCTACCACGATAAGCGGGACATATAAGACCGAGTTCAAGGTGACTTTCCAACAATCTGGCTCTCAAGTCCCTGTAGTTGTTACATACGATGTTGGCAATGGTCAAGAGGTTAACGGTACTGTTCCGTTTAGCGTTTGGGTTGAAAATGATAGTCAAATTTCGTACAACTATGAGTCTTCTGCTTCTGATAACGTCGGCAGCTTGTATGTTCTGACAAGCACTAGTCCAGCTTCGCCTCAAACAGTTACAGGTCCAATTACCGTGACCGGCACCTATGGGGAGTCACTTATGCTGACTTTCTCATCAAGCAGCGAAACAAGGACAGTGGCAATCATTGTCTCCACCACTCCGCCCGAAAGTCTACCTCCGATTCCGGGTGTAACCGGACTCTATTATGATGTCCAAGTTGTTGGCGCTGTTTCAGGAAATACAACAGTGTGCGTTCACTACGATGACACGGGATTGACCCCTGAACAGGAGCAGAGTTTGCGTCTATACATAGGAGATCCCGTCGACTTCAATGGAGATGGGACAGTCAATGGAAATGATGTGAGCCTAATCCAAAAAGCTATGCTGAGTGGAATCTATTCGTCCACGTTCGATGTTAACCATGATGGAAAAGTCGACGATGCCGATCTGAAGATAGTTCAGCAATACGCCAGTCAAGGTCTGTTGATTCCTGGATCTAACGGAACACAGACAAGATTGCCTTGGATGGACATTACGATAAGCATCGATACGGTGAACAACTTAATCTATGGAGTTACCGACCACTTCTCAGCGTTCGGAATACATTTGACCTAAGTCCTGTTGCTTCACTCTTCTTCTATTGACGCAAAAGTATTCAAGAACTCACTCCGCGCATCTGCAGATTCCAAGCGAGCTTGCCACCGCATCCATATGTGGGCTGCGCTCGCCAGAAAAATGTGCGAAATTTCGGTCGCTGGATGCAATTCGAAGGAAATATAGCACCAATCAGTATATTTATCGGCATATAATCACACTTTAGGCCGTACTGAAAGGTGACACTCAGAAGCGCGCGCTATGTTCATAAATGTTTTTCTTGCATAGAATTTCGTCTTGTATGGAAAAATACGCTCAGACTCCTTTGGCATGTCAGAAGCAGCGTTAGAAGTTTGCTGGAAATCTTTTGGACTCTGGGCCCGCTTCCCTTCTTGCCTAGCTTTGATAGATGTTTTGATCAGAGTGGACTTCGATGCCTGTTTCCCCTATGCTATATGGTCTCGGAACGGAATCAGCCTCAGTGCCACGCATTTTTAGAATTCTGGCAGTACGCTCTCCTGTTCCAAGTGTCTGTAGATGTATTACACCCTGAGATAGGTACTCTTCCGGCTGCACCAGTCTTCCTTCACCTACTGAAATAGCTTCGCTCGTAATAAGACAAGTAGCTGGCAGTTTATTCAAAGCCTCCATAATATCCAGTATTGCCTGCCTTTTCTCCCAAGCCTTTGGAAAACGAAATGTAAGGCCAGAGATTGAGTCGAGCACGACTCGTTGAGCACCAATATTGCCAAAAAATTTATCAATATTGCTCCCTCCCTCCCAAGTCTTGAAGATATTATCTATCGAGTGTGCGCGTGCAAGTTCCTTTCCGCTCACCGCCATCTTGCCACTCGGCCTATTCTCGAACGACTGTTCCGGAATGCGTCTAACATCAGATGCGTCGATAAAAGTGAATGTTTCCTCTTGCTCCAACTTCTTGAAGTCCCAACCAAAGGTTAGCATTTCTTCGACAAAGTGAAACTTGGTCTCATCTAGACTTATATACAGGGTCTTCTCTCCTTTTTTGGCAGCACCATAGTGTAGGAATTGAGAGCAGAAGATTGTCTTTCCAGTTCCTGGTCCACCTGTTATCAATGTCATCCTTCCCAGTGGAAAGCCGCCTCGTAGCATAGCGTCAAGGCCTGTTATGCCGGTCTCCACTTTTCTGAGTGCCATCTTTCAACATCCCCTAGAGTAGTTATTTGTCGATATAGACATTAATAGCAGTATATATTTTCTTCGAATTAAGCCTTAGGTGACAGACATTTGGCACATCTCTTCCTGGATCGCCTGCTGATTGCAATCAACATAAAGACTCTTGCGAGCGCTAAGGATGAACATGATTTGTACGAAATCTGTTTGACCACTGATGTTCTTAATAACGTTGAAGCGCACGCGCTACGTTCAGTCACTTCGTTTGCAACAGCCATGTACATTTGGCTGATAGTGCTTCGCAATTTGGGATCTAGACTTGGGGGTTGAGAACGCGAAAGCGATTTCCAATCTTTGACTCCTTCAACTTCAGCTCTCTTTGTTGCCGGTTCAATATCTCGATACCAGCTTGTTTTTCTGTAGTATTGTCTGGCAATCTCCTAGCGCGCGCTAAGTTATTTGTGGTGACATAGAAACTAGAATAAGGCATATAGAAATTCATTCATGCTCTTTATCAGCTTCGGCTTCTTTTCTTCTACGTTTTCGGATTTCATCTTGATGCTTGCGAGACTTACTATCCTCTATTTCAATCCCTGAAGTGTAAAATTCTTTCCCGCAGTTTTGACACTTAGTACGTAACCCTGCTGTTAGTGGTGCTGTATATCTTCGCCTACAAGAAGGACAAAGCGCGCATTAAGAGAAACAGCGGAAATTCATGGTCTTTTGTAACAAAATACTGTAACAATCTTGTCACAATCCCTTTTTTCAGCTGTTTCTCAGAAGACAATTAACGCAATGGTGTTTTTCGCATGATGTCTTCCGCGCGTAAGAAAAGAAAAGGGGGAACTATTTTTTGAGTTCGACAACTATGAGGTCTAAATCGGTTTTCCCTGGGTTCTCAGCTTCGTGAGATTGGGCTTTGAGGAAGATTGCCTGTCCAGTTTTCAGGTCTAATATATCTGTTTTTCCTGAAGATGTCATCTTTGCTTTCCCGCCTTTGAGAACATATACCACATGGTCTGGATGGTAATGCATTACCGCCTTGTCGCCTGGCTTTAACAGAACCTCAAGTACACGCACACGGTCGTTTTCCATTATGAACTTGTAGACGTTTTTGGCTACTTTCAAAGGGTCTTGCGCTTTTTCCGTTATTCCATCTCCGTTTCCGCAATAGTCTCAGATTTCCGGTTGCATATTTAAGAATATGTGACTGCAAGGACACAGCTAAAAAATCACTATTACAGCCTTCACAAACTCTGGGTCGCTTGAGCCTTAGATTCCAGTGGAAATCATGATCGATAAATAGTTTGGCTGAGAATACATAGAATGATGCATAATGTGGAGGGAGCCTATATCGGTGCTTATTGTTTTGTTTCTTTTATCAGGCATCTTAATGCCTGCACTGAATGCTCAGCCGATTAAAGCCAAGACCCCTGCGGTGGAACAAAGCGCGATGGCTCTGGAGCCTCACATTCCAGTTCCGTTCTACTATCAAGATGAAGACTATTTCTGTGGTCCCGCCTGCCTTCAGATGGTCTTCAATTATTATGGTGAAAACATATCCCAATACGAGATTGCCGCTGTGGCCAGAAGCATCGGCGACCCTGTGTACGAAACGTTCACTGGCGAGCTGACAAGAGCTGGGCATTTCAGCAACATCAGCACTTCTATGGGCAGTGACCTTCCGTACAATATAACAGGATACACCCTGCGCACGCTCGGCTATGCAGCTTTCGAATCCCACGGCATGAATTTGACAACGCTGGAGGAGTACCTGAACGAGGGTAAACCGATTATCCTGCTGATGTGGTACAGCTACCATCACGTGTCGACCCATTTTCGTGTTGTGACGGGATACAATCAAACGCATGTCTTTCTGCACGACCCGTGGAACAAACCTGCGTGGGGAGGAGCATACGGCGGTCCAGACATAGCTTTTAACAACAGCGAATTCCTTGACCTTTGGTCATACTACGATAACTGGGCCCTCTACGTTTCCCCGTGGGCAATAGACATTAACGCGCCAGCGCACATTACCCCTGGAACACCTTTTCTGCTAGAGTCTGCGATCGTATATCCCCAACCACTTCCAGACGCCATGTCTGTTTATCCAACTTCCTTCTGCAACGCATCAATTGACTTGCCCGCGAATCTAAGCCTAGCGCAAGGTGAATCTCGGAAGAAGACAGTAGGCACTGGCTTCTTGAATGCAGGCAGTATTACCAACGTGAGCTGGACGCTTGTTGCAAATTCCTCGCCAGAAGGCACGTTGAATATAACGGTTGAAGGATTGGTTTCTGGATCGGTCGGTGCTCACTACAACTACACTGCTTACGACTACAACGACAGAATAGGTGTAGTAGCAAGTTTTGTGATCAAATCAGGTGAAGCAATTCATGCGGTAAGTATCACCAACCTCACAACTTCTAACAAAACCATCGTGGGCCAAGGGTACCCCATTAACATCACCTTGTCTACAGAAAATCATTCCACAGATAACTTTAATGTGGCTGTCAATGCCACTACGACAACAATCGGAACCCAAACATTGAACAACACGCTTGACAGAACATCTTCAACCCTAACCTTCGTGTGGGACACCACTGACTTTGCGTACGGCAACTACACCATAAGCGCCTGTGCCTGGCCTGTTCCTGGCAAAGCAAACCTAACCAACAACATATTTGTTGACGGCCATGTGCTAGTCACGATTCCTGGCGACCTCAACGGAAACTTCAAAGTCAGTCTTACAGATCTAGTTATTCTGGCATTAGCATACGGTTCCAAACCAAGCGATATTAAATGGAAACCGAACGCAGACGTAGACAACAACGGCGTCGTGGATCTATCCGACCTCGCCATACTGGCTGTACACTACCGACAACACTACCCATAGCCCTTGGTAGGTGCACTTAGCGCGCTATACAACAAACATCGGGAAATGATGGGAAAAGGTAACAGTTTTGAGGTAACAATAGGTCACATGTCAATTTCTTCAGGACATTCCAAAAAGACAATAGACGCAACATCATTTTTCAGCTTTTTTCAAGTCTTGTTACAGTAACCTGTTCTCTAAGGAATGAGCTTCTTTTTAGGAAACAGGATGGACTATTCCTCGTTTCTTCGTCAAAGCAGCGTTGACGCATTTTTGTACACATATCTTTTGACACTTTTATCAGAGAATCAAAGGAGGAGCAACGAAATGCTGGAGGAAGCTGAGGTCTCAAGAGGGCACCAAGGAAACAAGCTTCTAAGAATCTGGTCGACTTCGGAAGACTATGAGTCCCGCGCGCTAGTCAGTGGATGTCATTCCGTTCAGGTTTTCTGGGCAGATGCCTCTGCGCCGTAATCAGGTAGGATATCCTCGATATCTCTCACTGCATGAATGGTGTAAGCCCCAAAGCCAACAAATGCCCCCAATATCCCGGTTATCAAAAACATAAGCGCCATGCCAGTGCCTGGACCTGTACCGATCAACCAACCAAAAACGGGCGAAAGATTTCCGCCAGACATCATAGCCGGCTCGAACATGCGGTCGGCTAGGGGTCCCGCCATTAGCATTGCTATCGGTGCAGATATCTGAGCGATAAGCAGCCTTGTTGCAAAAACACGTCCCTGAACGTCCGGGGCCACTTTAGCTTGCCATATGGCTTGGCTGCAGCCATTGAGTATAGGTAGCAGAAATAGACCTAGGAACGAGGCTAAGGCCCACACGTAGAATTCACGGCCCAACCCCATCAACAGCGTGCTTGTCAAACTGAGCAATACCATTCCAAAGAGTACGCCTTTGACCCTGCGTTTCGGACCACCCCAAACACTCATCGCTACGCTTCCAATTACCCCTCCAACTCCACCGGCGGAAAGAACGCTACCAAGTATGATCTGGCCTGTCTCGTAGTTCCCGACTCGCGAAAGAATCATCGGATTCAAGAGGACATTGCTAAATGTTGCGATGAAGTTGATGCAGAAAAATGTTAACTGCAAACCGAGCAAACTGCGGCGTTCATATATGTAACGAAATCCATAGAGTGATTCCTTCCATATGCTTCCAATTCCCTTGCGTCCGTCCTCGGTTGAAGTGGGTCGCGGGATGTGTACAAACAGAAGCATACTGACTGCCACTATGAAAGTGGTGATATCGATCATCAACACCGCTGGGAGACCCGCCACCGTCAAAACTAGAGCACCTACTATCGGTGAAAAGATTGTTGCTGTGAACTGGGCAGTTGCGAGCATGCCGCTGGCCCGCCCATAGTTCTCTTTGCGAACCATCATGGTTACTGCTGCAGAGTAAGCAGGGAAATGGAAAGCTTGAAAACTGGACGAGATGGCTCCCGTCACAAAGATTTGCCAGAGCTGCAGGCCACCTGTCGTATAAAGCAGAAGCACCGCAACGGTAGGCAATCCAGCTGCCAGATCGGCAAACATCATCACTTTTCGGCGGTCGTAACGATCAACTATAGCCCCCGCTAAAGGGCTCATCAGAATCAGAGGCGCAAAACTGAAGAAGGCAACCAAAGAGAATGCTGTTGCTCGGAAACTCTCTGCAGTCACCTCGTATACCCATATTGCCAACCCAAAACCTGTCATGTTCGTGCCGAGAAGCGATAGCATTTGACCTGCCCAGACGATAGTGAACCCTAGCATACCCGTCCGGCCCTTACTTGAGGAAACTGCACTGGTGGACTGGCTCTCCATTCTCTTGCGCTCCTGTTACCTAACATACCGCGCATTCTAGTTCAGAGTTCACGGGGTACAAGAAAAAAAGGGTTTTGGCTTTATGTTTAGTGCGCGCTACATTAAATTTCCTTTGAAGACGCTTATGTAACAGTTTTGAAGTTTGGAAGGCTTTTGCCTATGTTGTAAGAATGGCAAAAGGTAACAAGTCGTAAGGCGCGCGCCAAGCGAAAACGACTACATTGTCCTCACCGAGTAAAACAGAAAAGGCGAGCTGAAGCCTAAGCAAAAGTCTCAAATAACCCAGTCTACAGACTCCCTCTGGTGGTGCTGACTTGGAAGGCGTTGAACGGAAATTCACTCTAGAAGAATTGAAAAGGTACGATGGAAAAGAAGGCAGACCTGCCTACATCGCTTACAAGGGCAAGGTGTACGACGTCACGGACAACTACCTGTGGGCGGACGGAGATCATCAAGGTGAACACGCAGCGGGCAAGGATTTGACAGAAGACATGGCAAGCGCACCTCATGGTGAAGAGAACCTCGAAAGAGTCAAACTCATCGGCATACTCGCCTCCTGACAAACGATGAAACCCGAACATCTGCCGCTGCGAAAGTCTAATTGGCCCAAAGAAGTCTTTTGCAACGATTTTGGCACGCCTTTTCTTCGGATCCACGAAACTTTTTGCCGCTGTTACTGACATTTCCTGGAAGAAAAAGAGGTTTAGATAATTTATATATGGATTATGTGCAATGAGGATAAAGAGGGAAGCGGTTATTGCCCTTCGATGACACCTTGGCCATTGCAATAATCACGGTAGGTGTCGTCATCGCCGTTCTGATTGTTGTTTTCTCCATGCGAAGGCGAGGAAAGAAGACCGCAAGGATTGCGGAACAGGATTTGGAGGCTGATCTCAGAGGTTACCCTTTCAAAGTCATCAAAAGCGTCCCTGCAGAGGATGCTTCGCACGCTAAGGAAGAGTTACGCATTCTGGACTTGGAGAGGGAGATTCTGAGTGACGCCATAAGACGGCTTTACGAAGCGCATGCCGAAGGCAAGATTACAGAAGAGGAGAGAGAAAGGCTTGCTCAAACGTACAAGTCTAGAATGATGACGGTGAAGGATGCCATTTCAAAAGATGAATCCGTAGTGGCTCTGCACGAACTCGAAGGCATGCAGCAGGATTTGATGAAGCTTTTCAGCGAAAGATTCGATGAGCTGAGTTCAAAAATCGAAGAGCTCCGCGCAAAAACTGAAGTCAAGACGATAAAGGAAATAACCATCGCTCCCAAAACGTTAACGACCAAAACTCCTTCCGAAGAAGAAAAACCTGGAGAAGAAGAGAAATCCAAGAGGAAGAAGAGACAGGCGCCAGCCAAACCTAGCCCAAGAACAGAAGCAGAAAGAAGAATAGAAGAAATCAGAGCCGAAGTGGAAAAAGTCCTGGACAAACTGGGGCAGATGGAAATTGAATCCTGAACGAAACTGGATTGAAAAGGCCAAGAAGAACGCAGCCCTAGAAGCAGTGAAGCAAGTCAGAAATGGCTTCACAGTTGGGTTGGGCAGCGGAAGCACAGCCGCCTACGCTATCGAAGAAATCGGGAGAAGAATGAGACGAGAGAAACTGCGTGTTCAGGGCGTTCCAACATCGTATCAAGCCTTCATGCTCGCCGTGCAACATGGCATTCCCGCAACGACGCTTGAGGAAAACCCAGTGCTGGATTTGGCGATAGACGGAGCAGACCAGATAGATCCGGAACTAAACTTGATCAAGGGCATGGGCGGAGCACTCGCACGTGAGAAAATCGTGGCCTTCGCCTCCAAAAAACTGATAATAATAGCCGACGAGAACAAGAAAGTCAAAGCCCTCGGAGAAAACAACCACCCGGTACCCGTGGAAGTGCTGCCTTTCGCAGCTTCACTCGTAACACGCAGGATCAGAGAAATTCACGGAAAGCCTCACCTGAGAGAGGGAAAAAGGAAAGTGGGACCAGTCGTAACGGACAACGGAAACCTAATCATAGACGCAGACTTCGGACTCATCCACGACCCCAGCCGCCTAGAACAAACATTGAAGTCCACGCCGGGAATAATAGAGACAGGCCTCTTCATCCAGATGGCACAGATAGCATACATCGGAAAACATTCTGGCGTTGAAAAACTGACAAGAGAACAAGCCACCAGAACTTCTCACCGCTGAAAATCATCGCACTCCAACCCAAAAACGGCATAAATAACCTTAAATCAACCCTTCTCAAACAAAATAGCCAAGAACCACACAGCCGGGGTAGCCTAGCCTGGCCAGGGCGCCAGACTCATAATCTGGAGAACAACAAACAGGGCAAAAGGGCGCCTGATGTCCAGAAGTCGCGGGCTCGAATCCCGCCCCACTGCCGGAGCAAGCCTCCGTCAGGGCGAACGGCACCAATCATCGAACCCGCAACCAAAGGACCAAAGCTAAGTCTAGATTGACGTTCGAATTTCCAATGCACGCTTCATCGTCAACTCCGCGCGCTAACGAAGCTCGCAGAATCAGTTACGGCTATGATAAGGCGATACAACTATTTCGGATGTGTCGAAGGAGAAATGATTTACAAGCTTAAAGACAACCGTTTGGTTTTGCAGCTTCTCTATGAAGACTGCGTCCGCTATGCTGAGGAAATATCGTTGATAGAAGAGGATTATCTTTGGCCCGACGTGTCAGTCTACGTTGACAATCCACAGTCCATCAAAAGCTTTCTCATCGTCTCTCTCGCTTCCTTCAACGGGACCGAGAAAAACCTTAGCGCATACGTATTTGCTGAAGACGCATGCATGATTCAGGAGTTCGCATCAACCTTGGAATCGAAGCGTGGTTTTCGAATGCACCTACAAACAGCAGCCGAGAATGAAATCCATGTCAAGCGATTGATGAAGTGGCTGCCTAAAACCTATACGGTTCGGTACTGCCGCGCAGACTCGAACACCTTCAAACCCTATTACATACACAAAGACCGGGCTGTTCGCTTGACGCCTGACAACATCAGAAGCCTTCAACCTTCAGCTTCTCCTCATTTCATGAAAAGAATGGAAACCGCACTTGTCTACGGCTATGTCACCGAAAACGGAAAACTAGTCGGAACATCAGGCGTTGGCTTTCTAAACAAGAAATCCTTCGTAATCAGCTTCACCCAAACCCAACCAGAATACAGAAACAAAGGGATAGCCAAATGCCTCACATCACTTGCCTCAACACTCTTAATCAACAATGGACTCATCGGCGTATACTCCGCAGACGCCACAAACGAACCCTCACTCCGAGTTGCAAAAGCCCTAGGCTTCGTGCCGCATTGCGACCTTATGTGCTTCCACAACTGAAACGGGACAACCGCACATACAAAACAAGCAGGCAGAAAAAATAAGTACTCAAAAAAGAGAATTGAGCATCCAAGAGCAAGAACTTGGAATCTTGATCGTTCCCTTCTAGACTTCACTGTGCAGCGGCTCTTCCAATACCGCGGGCACAACTGTGATTGACTCATTTTCTGTACCAAAAATGGATCTAGTCTGCCGAGTTTCTTGCTCTCTGTCAGCACCTGCCCAAGACATTGCCCATCCAATCATCCAAATCAACAGCGCTATTGGCACGACAACTAACAACTTGATTATACGATTGCGCATGACCTTCACCCAAACCCATCTTCTAGAACGGTCGAATGGGTTGCGATGCGTTAAGGCTTTTATGAATTCAAAATAAGTATTGAACAGAAGTTCCGCACGATCGCCCATTCCATGACTTTGAGTCTCAGAAAGATCACGGATTGACTACTCATAAACAAAGGCTCACACGCTAACATACTGTTGCTTCCATCATGAACGCGCCACGTTCACACGCGCCATTGTCGGTTTTCCGCGGTTTTCCAATCTCAGAACGTTTAAATTTCTGTGCGCTGCATTATTCTAGGGGAGAAAGGAGTCCTCAAAGACTCCGCACACCGCTTGCAGTGGTGAATCTGTTGATCGAGCCTGAAGAAAAACTTAGCGCTAACCATCGCGGCAACTTCGACATCATCGCCGATATACTGGACGCCTCGTACGGGGGCGCCAAAAAAACCAATCTGATGTACCGCTGCAACCTGAGTTTCAAACAGTTGAAGTCCTACTCACGTTTTCTCCTCGACAACGGAATGCTACGCCTGAACGGCGCCCACGCCAGAGGCTCTGTCAACGTGACGTTCGAAGTTACCGAAAAAGGCAGAGAATTTATAAGAGCCTACAAAGGCTTGAAATCCCTCATGAAGTAGCCATTCGCGTCAGAAATTCTTTGGTGGCTTCTTCGAGTCTAACCTTCTTCTTCGCTTCGTCAAACCTAACGAACTCGTACTGCTTCAGAAACCCCACGATCTGCTGGACTTGACTCCTGCTCAGGTCCATCTCCTTCCGTATTTCTTCTAACCCGTGCCACTCTCCGTCGCTCAGCATGTCCAATACTCCAGAAATCTTTGCCAAGGACAAGTCCAGCGAAATCCTAATCTGGTGACCGTGTTTAAAGACTTTCTGATATTATGTTAGAGAAGTTTTTTCTAGAATAATCTTTTCACAGCAAGTGCTAGAAGTTCAGGACAAGGCTTCCGGCTTCAACTCACACGGGCGTCTGCTCTCAGCAAAGGCTTTAACGAAAGCAGTCGTATGCAGAAGCGGAGAACACTGATGAAACCGAACGATTGGTCGGAGATACTCGTACAGTGCAGGGACAGGGTGCAAGAACAAATAGCCCCGATTCTTGAAACGCTGGGCAAACCTCAGCCTGACCTAGGCATCGGAGCAGGCGGCGACCCCCTAAGAAAGACGGACCTCGCCGCCGAAAAAGCGGTTGTCGAGACGTTGAAGGGGCGAAGCGTTTCTTTCACGCTGATAAGCGAGGAATCTGGTGTGCAACCATACGGGAAATACTCTGAAGAGTGCTACGTGACTGTTGACCCAATAGACGGAACCACAAACCTGATGAGAGGAATCCCGTTCTACGCGACCTCTATCGCCGTATCCGATAAGCCGTTCCTGAAGACCGTCCACTCAGCCCTGGTGGCCGACCTATTCCACGGGGCAACCTACACGGCGCAGAAGCACAAGGGCTCTTGTTGCAACGGTCGAAAGATATTCCCCTCCGAGAAAACTGCGCTTGAGGAGGCGGTCATAGGCATGGATTTGAACAGCTACAAGATCGACAGAATCGCCCCGACACTGACCAGCCTAATCAAGGAGACAAAGCACATACGCCACTTCGGAGCCAACGCGCTGGAACTGTGCTACGTGGCTGACGGGACAACCGACGCGTTCGTGGACATCCGTGGAAAACTGCGCACCACAGACGTGGCTGCCGCATCCCTAATTCTGAAAGAGGCAGGCGCACTGCTCACAACGCTGGATGGCAGGCCGTTGGACGCAAAGCTTGATCCCAAGCAGAAAGTCGAGTTCGTAGCCGCCGCCAACCCTGAAATCCACAGAAAGATACTCAGTCTGGTCAAGCCTGGAAAGGAAAAAGAATGATAACGCCGCTGCCCCCCCACCCTGCTGCACTGTTGAAGTCTCATGGGACTCGACTGATGGCCATAGCTGATCTGCACATAGGCTGGGAAATGTCCCTGTCAGCCCAGGGCATTCATGTCCCACCGCAGACACCTAAGCTTCTGAAGAGACTTATGGCCCTCCTGTCAGAGTACAAGCCGGATGAAATCCTCGTCTTGGGCGACGTAAAACACACCATTGCAACCGCGGAGAAGATGGAGTGGCGTGACGTACCCGACTTCTTCGACGCTTTGAGGAAACGCGTGTCTCGTATCTCCATCATACGCGGAAACCACGACGGAAACCTCGAACCCCTGCTGCCAGAGGGAACAAGAATTCTGCCCGCAACCGGGGAAGCCTTCGACGACGTTGGCTTCTTCCACGGACACCGCTGGCCCTCACCCGCCCTGCTCAAATGCGGGACGCTAGTTATGGGACACGTTCATCCCGTCGTCGTTTTTCGCGACCCAGCGGGGTTCAGGGTGATGAGGCAGGTCTGGATGAAGGCACGCTGCGACGGGATCAGACTGTCCGAGGTCCTGCTGCGGAAACACAAGATAAAGGTTGAAGGCAACGCAGAAGACACTTTCCGCGCGCATTACGGGATGAAACCAAAGGCTTCACAGCTCTTCATTATGCCCTCCTTCAACGATTACCTAGGAGGAAGACCGTTGAACGAGCGAAGACCCTCCGGAAGCTCTATGGCCAGGATGACATCAGGCCCTGTCCTGCGATCCGAAGCAGTGGACATGCGAAATGCTGAGGCTTACCTTCTTGACGGGACATTGTTGGGAACGGTTGAGCAGTTGAGAACGCTGAGTTAGATGCCGTGCGCGCAACGTTTATAGATTGAAAGCGTCCATGATTCTAGGCAAGGGTGACGTGCGCTTTGTCTTCGGAAGACGATTCGGGCGAGTGGTTCAGACGGAGGCGGTCTCCGCTTTTCAGAGACTGGGGCCTCAATGACGTTGACAAGATCTTTGAGGAGATGGAGAAGATGATGGAAGAACAGTTCAGGGATTTCGCTTCAAGTGTTCCGAAGGACTACGTGAGGGAGCGCAAGCTACCAGACGGCTCCACGTCCAGGGAGTTTGGACCCTTCGTTTACGGTTACAGCATGAAAGTCGGCTCCGACGGGAAGCCTGAAATCCGCGAGTTCGGAAACGTGAAGCCGAGGAGAAACGGGCTTCCCCACGTGCAGGAAGAACGCGAACCCCTCGTTGACGTGGTCGAGACCGACGGTGAAATCCACGTTGTGGCTGAACTGCCCGGGGTTGAGAAGGAGGATATCAAGCTCAACGGAACCGAGGACACGTTGACGATAACTGTGGACAACCCTCAGCGCAAGTATTTCAAGGAGGTCGCTCTGCCCGGAAAGGTCATGGTGAGAGAGGCGAGGTCCCAGTACAAGAACGGTGTGCTCGAAGTGACCCTGCCAAAGTCGAAGGATGGGAAGCCACCGAAGGGCGAGCCTATAAACGTGGAGTAGCCCCATTTCCGACTAAGCGCCGTCGCATCGGGTAGTCTGCGGGTTATGAACGAAGAACCTGAGAATGAGCTGCTGATCTCCGTGTGCAAGGGGGCAAAGGCAGAGGGCAGGCTTACGGGCAAGGATTTAACAAGGCTCTACGAGGTTTTTGGGCAACGTTTCACAAGGGCTTTCGAGGCTCTAAAGGAGAACCGGGTGAAACGGTATGTTTTCAGGCCCAGCGGCAGGAACGTTTGGATAGTCGTCGGGAAGGAGCGGGACTACCTGATTATGCCCGAGGCGGAGTTCTGCATGTGTGACGACTTCTATTTTCGCGTTGTCGACAAGAAGGTTCACCTGTGCTACCATCTCATCGCGCAGAAGCTGGCCAAGGCGTTGGGCTGGTACGAGGGTATAGAGGAGCATGATGAGCTTTTCGATTCGCTCATGAGCGAGTGGAAAAAAGCTACTGTTTAAATATTTAAACTCTGAATATTTGAGCGAGGAGTCTGTTCCAATGCAGATAGGCGAATACTTCACGCTACTCATGTACGTCATGATGGCGGCAACGTTCATCGCTTTGGTATTGATATTCCTGCACATGTTCTACGGCAAAGAAGAAAAAGAAGAAGATTAAGCCCGTTTGTCCAGCGGTTTTTTGTGCAGAATCAACAGCATGATCAGCGTCAAAACCGCAAGGATTACAGCCATAAGGATGAGCCACTGTGCGTCTGAGCCGGCGCCGAAGACAATCGGAAACGGGCCGAAGAAGATTATGCCGCTGAAGCTTGCTTGGCCACCCTGTGAAAACGCTTCGGCCATTAGGTGAGTGTTATGCCCAACATCATCACTGCGAACCCTAGGACCAGCAGAGTCAGCAGTTTTCGCTGTGTGTTCAGTTCTTGATCAGCGTTTTCTGCTGTCTCACGGGTTGCCATCGTCAGGTCCTCCCGCGTCAATTTGACAAGAAGTGCAATGCTATCACCAGCGCTATCAGCAGCGCCGTGAGAATTATCGAGAGCAGCATGAGTGTCTTGAGGGATTCTTTGTCCGTGCCGAAGACTATGGCGATGGGTCCGATTATGATGGCTCCGCCGCCCCTGACTCCTACTGCTTTCCCATTTTTTCCGCCTGAGAATGAGTGCTGTGGCGACTGCTATGATTATGATTCCGGCAAGGACGAGTGCTGTGCCGAGGTTATAGAGTGTCTTGGCGTCCAATTTGCCGGGCTCCCTCGAATATTTAGAGCCGCCCGCGGAGTCTAATAAGGTTTATAGAGTGAGCCGCTTCAATGTTGCAGTTTGTTGAGCCGCCATGACGTTTGACCAGATGGTTGACCTCATTCTTTCATGCTGCCCCGGGGTTTCAAGAGAGTCTGTTCTTGAGAGGTTGGAGGTTGAGAGGACGAGGGCTGGGGGGTTGATTTCGGATGAGGCTCTCCTGAGGATGATTGCCGCAGGGTTCGGCTGTGAAGTTCCAGGCGGCGAGGCCGTGGCAGCTGAACTGCTGTTTCACAACCTAATTCCCGGGTTGAGCAACGTCGCCGTCGTGGGACGAGTCGTGGCAGTGTTTTCTCCGAAAGCTTTCAGCGGGAACAAGAAAGGGAGGCTTGCGAGCTTGCTCCTCGCGGACGAGAGCGGCATTGTGCGACTCGTGTTGTGGAACGACAAGGCTGGTTTAGCCGAAGCTGGAGGCGTGAAGGTTGACGATGTGGTCCGTTTTCGTCACGGGTACACTCGTGAGGATTACAGTGGAAAGGTGGAGGTGCAGGTCGGCGAGAAGGGCACTCTCGAGGTTAACCCCGCGGACGTGGTGGCGAAGGATTTTCCTTCCATCGGTAAGTTTGCCACGAAGATATGTGAGCTGCCGTGCGTGCAGAAGAGCGGTAGGGTAAATCTTGTCGGCGCGGTTGTGCGGGTGGGTTCGGTTTCGGAATTTGAGCGGCAGGATGCAAGTGCGGGCAAGGTTTTGCGCTTCGTCCTGTCCGACGGAACGGGAGACGTGTCGGTTGTGGTTTGGAACGAGAAAGTTGACGAGGTTGTGGGCATGCTCAGCGAGGAAGCGGGGTTACAGGTGGTTAACGCAAGGGTGAAAAGGACGGCTATCGACGGGCTGGAGGTTCACATTGACGGCGCGACTTACGTTGGGGTTCAACCAGGCTCGGATTTTTCGCAGTTGGCCAGTTTAAGAGAGGGTTTGGAAGGTGTCAACGTTGTTGGGGAGATCGCGTCGAAGCCGATGGTCAGGGAAGTGCGGACGGCGAAGCAGGAGGTGTTAAAGCTGGGTACCTTCGAGTTGAAGGATGCGACGGGCACGATGTGGGTTTCTGCCTGGCGAAGCCACGCGGACTCCGTGAAGGACTTGAGGGTCGGCGACAGAATCATAATAAAGAATGCTTACGTGAAAAGAGGTTTCGGAGACCAGCTTGAGTTGTCCACCAGAAACGCGACCTCCATAGTCAGAAAACCTGACCAGCAGAACTGAAGAACATCATTCAGAAGTCCTGAAGTAAACGTCAGTTTCTGAGCCCATTGCCCCCATTTTCGATTCCATGGTTGCGCGCGCGCTAGACTTCTCGCAAGCGGCTGAGCTTTCCGTAGAGCAACCGATGAATGAGTTTAATAGTTTGAACTGTTTGTATAACTATCGGAGTGAAACATCGTGAAAGGAAACAGGATATTCTCTGTGGTAATTTTCTTGGCACTTTTGTTTGCCTGTTCTGCACGAGTCACTCGTGTGTCGGGGTCTCCGCCTTTTGATACTGGAACTGAATATGCGAGCGGATATTTCACGAGCGAATGGGGTGGCGTGTGGTACGCTTGGATCAACGCGTTTGGAACTCAGATAATCTTCACTGCTATGTATTCAGACGTGGTCAATTCGCCGGTCCGAGTCTTCCTAGGAGAACATTACAACTCGACCCTTGGTCAGCCGATGCTCGTCGGAAACGCGCTAACCATGATAGAAGTGTACAACGACACCAACCAAAACGGCATTCTAGACGCCAACTACACAGATAGGACGAGTGAACTTGAGTATTACATTCTAGTCAACAGTTCAAAAACGTTCAATGCTTCGCCCATGCAGAAAACAGACGTTAACAACAGCGCACACTATCAATGGGGAGTGACGTACGAAGACATCGATGCTTTCTTGGCTTATCCTGATCCCTATAGTCCAGGCTACGGCGCTTGGAGCCCTGCTGGCAAAATGAACTTGAGCGAACTCGGATTGTTCTATGACTACTCGATTGAGCAGAACATGACCTTCCTGAAAACCAGCTTCCACATAGGCAACTTCACAATCATACAAGCAACGAACCCCACAGTATCACTCGACGGATTGAGCATGTCAATATTGTACACCATGCAGGCCATGTCACTAGCAGAATACACAGTAACCGCTGACAACAACGCCTTCAACTCAACCCAAAACACTCCAACAGCAGCCATCCATCAGGCACAGATCAAACTTGGAAACCTAACAACATTCGAATTTCGCTTCCAAGACAACTACACACTCTACACAAACAACCCAACAGCATATGCCGTCAAATACTCAGCTTGCTCGACAGACTCGATTGACCCACAACTCTTGCGTGAAGACTGGAACACTCCGTTCTGGTTCATACAAGATAACATCAAAGAATTATTCCCAGACATCGGAACACCATTCGATGTGAACCTCACAACCTCCAGCTTCACCTACAGAATACAATATCCAGAATGGTCCGGAAACAGAATAACCCATGATCCAACATACGTAGCGTTCACAAATACTCAGCCACTTGTCCCAGAATTCAACGCTGAGACACTCCTCCTCGTCACAACACTAGCCGCTATCATGCTTACAGTGGCTATACAGTTTTCAAAACGTCAGAAAAACTACAAGCTCCCACCGAGCCCTTAGTCCACGCAAACGCGCGCGCTAGGTCCGTCGCGCTGGAAGAAACTTGTTCATTGTGCTTCTTCAGATGATGCTGGCCGGAGCGGCAATAATTCTCAAAGTGGGCCTGTACGAACTCCCGCCCAAACGGGGACCCTGGAAACATGATACATGCGGGCAAGCCGAGTTGCGAGAGGTTGTTCTCGTCGATTGAAGATTCAGCGTTGGCTATGAGAGGTTGGTGGAGACCGCGTTTAGGGCAGATTGGATAGTTTTATGACTTTGAAGACTTCGCAGTGCTTGCCTTTTCCCGTCATGGCTCCTCGGTATCTGGCGAGGCCTTCAAAGGCTTCATCGAACCGTATGTTCTTGATCTGTGACTCGTGCTTCTTTAGAGCAGCTGTTTTCTGATCCATGAATTCCGAGATGTCTTCAACGTACTCGAAGTCTGAGAGGGGCGTCCATACTTCGTAGGCCAAGACTGTTTCGGTTGACCATGGTGCTCCTTCGTACTCTTGGAATATGGCGAGGCTTGCCCTTCCGAGTGATTCGTTCACGAGTTGGAAGGTTGTTCTGTGATCCTGATGGGCGTCGGCCTGATGGTGAACGTAGACCACGTTTGGTTTTTTCTCCCTTATGAGTTCAACCAGCCTCTTCAAGTTGTTCTGATTGCACTCCAGATAGCCATCAGGGTTTCTCAGGTAGGTCAGACCATGGAAGCCGATGACCTGAGCCGCGTTTTTGGCTTCTTCTTCTCTTATTCTCGCCAATTCCTCTTTCGAGCGCTCCAGACTGGCAGCCTCCCCAGAAGTCATGTAACAGATAGAGACTTGATTTCCAAGTTTCACATGTTTCGCCAAGCTGCCGCCGCACCCGATAATGTCATCATCTGGATGCGCGGCAAAAACCAGAATACGCTTCCGCATAAACTTGCCTTACCTGCTATTTCTATTAAATACTTGCGTCTTCCTTCGACTCAACACGTGCGGGTCACGATATGTAAGTCAGAGCGGTGGCGATTGCTCCGTAAAGGCCAACGTCGTCGCCAAGAGGTGTAACCATTATTCTTGGGACTCTGTTAATCGTGTAATCTTTCACATGCTTTATTATTGGGCGCAGGATCATTCTCTTGTTCTTCAACGTCACAGTCCCGCCGACCGTGATCAACGATGGATCGTACGCGTTTATCACGTTCGCGAAGCCTATCGCGTTCAAGACCCCTATATTTTCGATCAGTCTATTGGATATGGTGTCGCCCTCCTTTGCAGCTTCGAACAAATCGCTCGCGACTAACCTTGACAAATCGCCGCATGCCCTCTTGAACAGTAGGCTTTCTTTCACCGTTTTTTCGGGCATGTTTTTGAGTTTCATCCTGATGAAGTTGGGAAGGTTGCTCCCTGAGCAGTAGGCTTCCCAGTGACCCCGTTTTCCACATCCACACGTAAGCCTGCCTTCAAAGTCGATGACGATATGGCCCACTTCATGAGCGTTTCCGTCTTTTCCCAACAACAAAGTGCCGTTAACCATCGCCCCGCACCCTATACCCGTGCTTATCGTTACGTAGACATAGTTGTCCAGTCCTTTCGCAGCCCCGAACATTCTTTCACCGAGAGCCGCCCCAGCTGCATCATTGATCAGGTAAGATGGCACTCCCAAATTCTCAGATATTGGCTTAGTTAGGGGCACGTAATCAAACCGTATGGCTGTCGGATGGATTAGTGCACCTTCAGCCTGGGATAGTGGGCCTGTGGCCGCTATGCCAACACCCTTTATGGATTTGATGTTGAGACCCTGCTTGTCGCATAGGAAACGGCCAAGTCTGATCATTTGGGCACTGATTGATTTGGCACTTTTCCTGTCGACTCTTTCAGTTGTCTTCGTTAGGAAGTACCCCTTTTCATCCGAAACGACGACCCTTACCCATGTCCCTCCTAAGTCTATGCCTATCCAGTGTTCACTGTTAACCAAGCCTTTCACCTATGTTCTGGCGCAGTTTGGTCTCTCTTCCACAGTTTTCTGAGCTCCTCTTCCTGACCCGGGGTCAACCTAAACCCGAGTTTTTCTTCGAGAAAAATGCCTAACAAGCGCACGGTGAAATAGGCTTCAACAGAGTTTTTGGTTTTCTTTTGCAACAGTTCCAGAATTTTCTTTGAAATTCTTAGGCATTTCTCCATGTCAACTGGGACTTTGGCGGGGGTCTCCGTTTTGTTCATGTTTCTCCCGTTTTCTTCAATAACCGTTCTTCATTAGATCTGCAAGTGCTTCTAAGGTTTTGTGGTTTGCCGTTTAGAGCGCGCAGAGACAGATCGACTGCACCATTGCGATTGATATCAACGTTAGTTGTTCATTTTTACTTCAGCTTGAACATCAGGATGATGAACGCTTGGATGAAGGTCAAGAGATTCGCAATTGTGACGGGCAAGTCGTTGGTCAGGATTCCGTAAACAAACCACAAAAGGACACCTACACAGAATGCTGAGAACATCCCCAACGAAATGTCTCTAGTAGATTTCGTCTTCCACGCCTTCAATAATTGAGGAAAAAACGCGATTACCGTAAGCGCAGCTGCTGTCAAACCAATTACGGTTGTGTAGTCCATTTCTTCACATTCCTGACGTTGCTATTCACATCGTGTTCTACTTAGCCTTTACCTGATTCATCGAAAGCATTCGTTGGAATTGTACTCAAATGGATGGCACCTTCCATTTTCAGAAACTTTTCAGGCGCTCAGTGGTTTTTTAACGTGGCAACTATCGAAAAACTAAGCTATAAAACGAAATAATAAGTCATAAATCGTAATATAGGTTAAATCTTTAAAGGATGAAGGATATACAAGAAAAGAACAGGATGATGTGAAAATGAAGGACGGAGTAGAGAAGAAGGCTATTCACATTCTGACGGACTCGAAGCTTTCAGCGATTAAGGCCATGCTTGAGAAAGACCATGCGATAGACTGTCTGCTACTGCTTCACATGAACCGGGGAAAATGGAAGGAAGCGAAAGATTTCATGCGCCAACACCGTCTAACGCTCAGCGACGGCACGTTCAGGGCAAGAATGATAGAGATTGAACAGTTGGGTTTGGCCAAGAGCGAACGGATAGATCCGTTGAAGAAGCTCTACTTGATAACGCCGGCTGGAAAGAAAATCGCGGAACTGCTCATAGGACTGTTCGACAAGCTGGAACAGTAGGCCCGACAAACCAAACAAACGCGCAACTGTACAACACTTCTTTTTTCGAACGTTCATTACCTACTGTGCAGCATCGTACTTCTTTGGAGTGGGCGTATTTTTGTCATACAAATAGGAAATCTTGTGTAGTGAGTCGTAAGACTTAAATGCACAGTCTCCACTAGCTACATAATAACTCCAAAAGGAGGGATAAAAAGAAAGATGAAAATATTGAGAAGCAGAAAAGCCCTAAGCCCCGTAGTAGCCTCAATCATACTCATCGCCGTAACAGTCGCAGTCAGCATAGCAGTAGCAGCATGGATGGGAGCACTAACCTTCAACTTCATGGCAACCGAACAAATATCCATAACAAAAGCAGATTTTGGTACCACCCCCTCGACAGCGCTCATCCTAACTCTAGCCAATAGTGGTTCAAGCGCTGTCATAGTCAACTCAGCTACGGTCAATGGCGCATCAGCAACTATAGTTGGCAATCCAGTAACCGTGCTAGGCAATAACGCTACACAGACGATTACGTTGACCTTAGGCACCGCTTGGGTCAATGGCTACACCTACAACATAAAACTGTCGTCCCAGAAAGGCAACTCATTTACGTACACTGCAGTCGCTCCGCAATAAACCCCTTTGTTTGAACACGTAGGGCAGGGGTCTAGAACCTAAGTTTCTCATATTGTTTCCTGTTTGGAGGTGCAATGAATGGTTGTGGAAATAAAAGAGTACGGTTCAGCGGAAGAGATAGCAGAAACTTTGGACAAAGATATTAGCGAAACGAAAAGCACGTTAGGCGAGTACCTGCGTCGGCTAGATGACATCAGAGCCTTGGCTGAGAAGTCAAAGAAGATTCATGAAGTAGTCATGAAGCTTGCTGGCAAGAAGGCAACGTCTGAAAGCCTAGGAGAGATTTCAGTCGGCAGTTTGAGCATAGTCTTGGACGCAAACCCGTTTCATGAGTTGACGGCCATCGAGGAAGTCGTTCGAAGCCATCAGGAAAGACTGCTGGTCTTGCAGAAGGCTCGCGATGCTTTGAAATGGCTTGACCAGCTCGGCGACACAGAAGGCCTAAAATACCTTGTCGTTGAAACGGACGGAGTTCCTGGACGCATACTCTTCAGAATAACGTAGCCATGTGCGAAGTGAAAACCATGGAAAACGACGTTTACGCCTTTGCCTTAAGGAACACTCTGAACGAGATCATAAACGCTTGCCCAGACATCCGCAGCATCTTCTTGTTCAAAGAAGACGGCGACATTATCAGCGGAGAAGAAAAAGCTCAGGAAGAAGCCGCGGTGCACGCTGTTGACGCACTTGACGATGTCCTAGAGAAAGCCGAGACTCTAGGCGGGCTACAGAACATAACCCTCGAAAGCACCGAGGGCACAATCAAAGTTTCACGCATGGGTGATTTTTACCTGGTAACCGTGGTTCCCCAAGAGGCAGATCTAAATTATATAAACACTCTAACCAGCGCTCTTGTTCCGACGGTTCTAAAAGTGCTTGAAAAAATCAATCCTGTCTGCAACAGAGACACTCCGTCCGAGCCTGAGAATGAAGAACCGACTGTAAAACCAGATATCAAACCTCTAGAAGCTTCCACAGAAGAGATAACAGAGAATCACGAAGAACGAGTCTCGCTTGAGGCAAGCTCTGAGAGAATTCTTCCTGAACCCCAAGTGAACCAGTTTATAGTTGAAAACATCGGAGGCTTGTTCTCGCCTTCAGACGTCGTTCGCATCGATAACGACATGATGTCGCAGTGGGCAGATCTCTATGACGATAGGAAAATCGAGGAAGCTACAATCGAGACTTTCGGCGGAAAATCAGCCCGTTGCAAAATCAAGCCGATAAAAGATTCGAAATACGAGGGCAAAGGCATCATACAGATACCCGAAAAAATCCAGCAAACCCTCGACGTAAAGAAAGGCGAACTCGTCAGGGTCAAACCGGTAATCATGTAATGGAGGCTTATGGCATGGTTAAGCAGAAGAAAAACCTTCAAGAAGCTGCCGGCGAACTCGAGCCTATAACCATCGAAAGCGCAGATTCTGAAAACATACGATCTGTTCTGGAGGAAATCAAGAAATCTGAGGGAGTCGTAGGCTACATCCTGAGAAACACCACTTCAGCGGCAATAGACCTTAGCGACCCATCTAAACTCATAGACTACGCGGTTCTCTCCTCCTCAACGTTCGAGGCAAGCGAAAAAATCTCAGAACTGTTTGACTTGGGCAAAGTCAAGAACGTAATAGTTGAAGGAAAAGACAAGAAAACACTCCATCTGAGCATTGACGAAAACGACATAAGCATCTTCATGGAAAAGAACGCAGACGCCAAGAAAATCCTAGAAAAAATTCGCTGGCCCTAGAGACAGAGTCTAGTTTTGCTCTTACCACACCGCCGTGCAATCTAGAAAACATCCTCTTTTCTTCATTTACCCCGCTTTTTAACATCCCCAGTTTTGTCGCACCGACTGAATAGAAGCAATTTCAAAGTCAGGATCCGTGCACCAATTGCGCATGGCCTGTGCGATGAAAGGGCAAATCCATGATTCTTGTGCGCCATCACCTGACTGCTTGTACCTGAAATGCTGAATTTTCTTTCTATGTTCTTTTTGGGAATATTGCGGAGAGAGAAATAAAGTATTATCTATTAAGATACAATTTATTCCATGTTAACATCAGGGTGAAGGACAATGTTAAAGAAAACGGAGTTTTGTGGAGAAATCAACGTGAATTCACAGATTGATATTAGGGAAAGGATGGAGGCTACGTTGCAGAAGTTGCAGGTTTTGAAGAGCAGAATATCAGAATTGAGAGCACACTGCGAGGAGCTTCAAAGACTACGCATTGAAGACGATAGCAGCAGCATCTTGCGTTGCGACGAATGCGACTGTCCGATAGAGCCAGGGCAGGAAGTCGAGGCAAAGAATTTCGGCGCAGAGGCACGTCATTACCACAAAGAATGCTTCCGAAAACTCTGGATGCGGTGAACACAGCAGGTTTCGGACAAAACCAGTTCCCAAGCAGGTACTCCGCCACCTGAGCAGTGCACAATTAGACGCATACTCACGTTTGCAGCTTCATCGTCCCTTGCAGAGTCCTCTCCGCGGTTGCAAGGGAATATAGAAGGTCGTCGATAGTTGCGATGAATGTCTTGAAACCTCGATCACATGTTATTACAGTAACTACTTTGTTCCTTTCACTTCTCGTCTCGATTGACAGGCCGTTCGGCGCTATGGAGTTGTCCGGCGACACCGCGTGAGCAATTGATTCTGCCACACGTGCATCGTCATATTCTATCGTTATTTCAGCTTCCAATTTTCTCACCCTTCAACTGTTTATCAACCAGTTCATCCACGGCTTTTAAGAAACTGTTTATGTCCTCGGCTGGAACCTGTGCTCCGGCGGCGATGTTGTGTCCTCCACCTTTTCCAAGGAATCTTTCAGCTGCAACTTGCATTATTTCTCCCAGATTGAGCCCTCTCCTCGTAACTGTTTCTGAGCCTCTGGCGGATATCTTCACTATGTCTTCTCCTTCAACATTTGAGTATGCAATCAAAGGCTTCTCCGGGTTCGGTAGGCTCCCTGAGAGTATGGATGAGATTGCTCCGATTATCTTGTCGTCGATGAAATCTTCGCCCGAGACGACATAGATGTGCTCATACTCTTTGATGCGTTCAGGCTTCTCCAACACCCATCCAAGATACTTGTTTAGGGTCCTTCTGTAATCATCCAGAACATGGTTTGCCCCTTCAAGCCCTTGCCCTCTGTCGCCCATGCACACAGCCACACCGAGGCCAGCCTTGGCCATCCTACCCGTAGCATTCAACAAGACAGAAAATTCTCTCGCATCTCTCAGCGGCGTCCAAGGTTCTTCACGGTTCAATATGTAAACGTGTCCTATCAAGCTTGACACTTCGTACCGCAACCCCTTCGAGAGCAGGTGATCCGCCAGAGCCGAACACAATCGCTTCT